>JYMV01053172.1_pt1 | contig 14266 bp, 10 predicted proteins | sample 338911 | NCBI WGS metagenome assembly JYMV01 (sample SAMN03354496, study PRJNA234377) | hydrothermal vent metagenome | biome: Deep sea; feature: Hydrothermal plumes at the Eastern Lau Spreading Center, Western Pacific Ocean; material: Seawater | place: Tonga | collected 2009 | depth 2000 m m
TTTTACTTCGGTTGAGAATCAAAACTACGAGTAATACAAGTACGCCCAAGCCCAGATTATCAACCGTACCAAAAAATTGAGGTTTGTTATCCAGCAGCCATTTACCTCCAGCCATATCCGTTATTCCGACTTTGACCAGGCTCAGTCCTATCAACATCACCACTGTTCCCGTAACAATAGGTGTGATGATTTTTTTTAGTAAATGGAGGAAGCGGCTGAGGATAATCTCGATGAATGCACCCACGAAACAAATTCCGAAAATGGTTGCCAGTATTTCATCCGGTCCGCCGCCCTGTCCTTTTACTATAAAGCCGGCGGTTAAAATTGCACCCAAAAAAGCAAAGCTGGTGCCTTGAACACTTAACAGACCAGAACCGACCGGTCCAATTCGTTTGGCTTGAATAAAGGTTGCCACACCTGAAACGATCAACGACATGCTGATCAAATACGGGATTCGCTCACCCAATCCCAGAACTCCACCGATAATGAGCGTGGGCGTGATGATGCCCACAATTATTGCGAGCAAATGCTGGAGAGCGGCATATGCCGATTCCATTGGCGATGGCTTGTCTTCAAGACCGTACACCAATTCCAGCTTATCATTTACTTGTTCCATATCATCCTCCATGATTGATTAATAACAAAGACGCGTCAAACCAATTTTAACGAGCCGGGTCAAAAATTTTATTTTAACAATATATAGAGTTTTTGTACAATAAAAAAATAAAGGTGATAAAATTCTGAAATACCTGACAAACACGCGTGTCATCAGTTCTTTGTCACAACTACCACATTTGTGGTGTTTTAAATAATTCGGTATGTCAAAAAATGAATCTCGTGAGTCTTCAATTCTCGTAAGATACTGATATTATTTACTGCGGTAAGTCATCTCGACCGAAGGGAGAGACCTGATAAAGTGCCGAAAACGTATAAGACCCCCCTCTCATTCGGTCGGGATGACACGATAAAACTCGTAACTGTCACGAAAGAATCTATGACTGTAAAGAATTAACCGAAGCGGCTTACATTGTTCAGGAATTTAGTTGAGACAATTCAAGCAAATGCTCTTTGCCCGGAAGGGTCCCTTCTGTACTGAGCAAATTCCGGACACGCTCCTGTTCTTCAATATATTGCTGGTTATTAAAAAAACCTCCAAAATAAGCCATCCGCAACCAAATCAAATATGTACTTAAAGCATCACATTCGTTATAGGCTACAATTTCCGCCAGACGCCCCTCCAGCCACATTGGCGCTACCTCTTCACCACTTACCCCCAGTTTTCCCGGAACACCACAAACTGTCGCCATCTCATTCAGTGAAGGATTAGACTTTCCGTAACCTCCCAGGATTTCGATCAAATCAATATGAGCTTCACTGTTACGTGCATCAAAATAATCATAACCTTCCCATGGTTTATTGGGGCGTTTTGCAAATTTTGCTGCTTGAATACCTCTTGCGACAGCTCGCTGCAGAAGGATTTTAAGGTCTGCTTTTGATGAATTGAATCCCACCAGTTGAGGTTTTTTTTCGCCAACCGCATTAAGGAAACGTGACAAAATTTCTGCCTCTGATGTGTGTTCCGGATCGGCTGCATCATGAGGCAAAGCCGTCAAAGACAAGGCCACCTCTCCATTTCCTTTATCTGCACGAACGACCGCGGCAATGGAAATTACGCGGCAAATTGTGGTTTTGAGGTAAGGCATCGGATTTTCTTCATCCGCACCGCCTTCTTCCCACATTTTTTGGATTACTTCTGCATCAGGAGTATCTTCCGGAAGCTGATATAACCTTCTTCCCGCTTCCGGATCCGGCACCCATTCCGCGTCAAAAGCCCATACATCTTTGTTGACTGATTTGAACATAAGACCTCCCTTGTACTTCTGTAGATTGATTCCCGAAGTTTAGCGTTTTGAAAACGTATTGGCAATCTAATCTATGACAGAACAATGTTTTGTGCAAGAAATGCAAGGAGAAAAACCGCTGCCTGAGTAATCACTCGATTCCAATTTTACAGAAAAAATAATCGTCAGAGAACAATCAGAAACGTCTGCAACATTGACAAGATCTTAAACTTGTCATAGATTGGTCAACAGATCATTTTCAAATCAAGCTTTCAATATTTTTTCTGGCAGCAAGCAAACTGAAGCAAAAACCAAACTCCATGAATCTCAGCGTTACCATCATCGGTCATAATGAAGTTGATCATTTACGGGAATTATTGCCCCAACTCAAATGGGCAACTGAAATCGTCTATGTTGACTGTGAAAGTCAGGACGACTCACTGGAAGTTGCACGTGATCTAGGCTGCCGTGTTTTTTCACGACCAAACAATACCAACCTGAATGTTAACAAGAGCTTTGCGGTGGATCAAGCTTCCGGGGACTGGGTTTTTTATCTGGATCCAGATGAGAGGCTGCCTGAACTGTTGGTGATGGAAATTGAAGAGACGCTTGAAAATACAGTCAACACAGCATTCCGCTTAAACCGCCGTAATCATTACTTTGGACACTGGCTGCGTCACGGAAGTCAATATCCGGACACACAGTTACGTTTATTCCAGAGAGGTTCTGCCAGCTTCCCTAACCAACATGTACATGAAAAACTGGTAGTGGAGGGAAGTATCGGCAGTCTGCAAAATGATATGCTCCACTTTCCTTACCTGAACATCAGCCAGTTTTTGAGCAAGTTCGATCCGGGATGCCGGCGTACAGGTGACTGCAGGAAATTCTATTCGCTTTCTGCTACTCAAACCATTTTCCCGTTTCTTAAGACGCTATCTGTTTAAAGGAGGATTCCGCGACGGATTTCCGGGATTGTTCTGTGCAATTTTTGATGCCCTGAATTTTGTCGTCCGTTATTTCAAGCTCTGGGAACAAACTCATAATCCTCCAGCAAAAAGGGAACAGCAAGGTCCGGATTCGAGACCGTAACCGGTTATTTGTGAGGATCACCTTTCCTGAGGAAATTCAGCATCCAGTGTGTTATTTGCTGAGGCTGGAAGGTTTGCTCCAGCGATTTCATTCCTGCTTCAAATACTTTTGGACCCAATATTTCTTTCCTGAGATTCAGTAATGCTTTGGAGTATGCTTTCTGAAATTCCGGATGTCCCTGAAATGTCAAAATATGATCATCAATTCTGAAAGCAGCATAAGGGCAAAAATCACTTTCCGCAATCAATTCGGCACCTTCCGGAAGTTTTGTAACCTGATCCTTGTGACTTGCCAAAAGTGAAAATTGTTCCAAAGCGGGTTCAATCCAGGCTTGTGTGGATACCGTTTGGTAGTTTTGCACTCCTACACCCCAACCTCGTTCTGATGCTTCAGTTTTTCCGCCTAAAGCTTTGGCAACCATTTGGTGTCCAAAGCAAATGCCAAGCAGAGGATGTTTCTGCCTGTGCAGTTCAACTACATACTTTTCCAATTTTCGAATCCACGGTTCATAGTCGTACACACTGAGGCGGCTGCCCGTAATCAAATACGCGTCACACTCTTCCGGAGTTTGGGGATACTGCTCCAGCTGTACATCATAATTTTTAAAATCTAAATCCGGATCAACAGATTTAAAAAGTGACATAAACATTTCCGGATAGTTGCCGTGTTCGTCCCGGAAATTTTCATTGGTGGAATCACACTGAAGAATACCAATTTTCATATAGTCCCTCCTGAAAAAAGAAATAGCCTAAACAGGCTAGCAGAATTGACAATATTTGCAATCAGATTGATAAATGAGAATCCCCCTTTTTCATTTTCAGATAAACAATTATCAGTAACCATCATGATTATTTTATCTTGAATCCGTTGCAGACAGTCCAATCATTAAATCCGGCTCTTCTCTTACGATGATGATTGACAGCTACAGCCGTTTCCGTTAGTTTCAGAAGTAACAAATAAAATCATAAAACATTTTATATTCCCAAATTATATGGAAAAAAATAAGACAGCACAGTGGGTGGACATTTCCAAGGAAGTTCAAGATGCACTGAAAACAGATAAAGCGGTTGTTGCACTGGAATCGACAATTATTTCACATGGAATGCCTTATCCTCAAAACTTGGAAACAGCACTCGCAGTTGAAAATATTATTCGAAATGAGGGGGCTTTCCCCGCCACAATTGCTGTTTCAGGAGGCAGGATCAAGATCGGTTTGAGCAGGCAGGAGCTTCAGCAGTTTGCTCAAAACAGTGATCCGGTAAAAGTCAGTCGCCGGGATTTACCGGTAGTTCTTTCACAAAAACTGAGCGGTGGCACCACTGTGGCTGCAACTATGATTTGCGCACAGATTGCCGGAATTCCAGTCTTTGTGACAGGCGGCATTGGCGGAGTACACCGCGAAAATGAAAAAACCATGGACGTTTCCGCAGACTTGATGGAGTTGGCTCATACAAATGTTGCTGTAGTCTGTGCCGGAATAAAATCCATTCTTGATATTCCCCGAACTCTTGAATATTTGGAAACACACGGTGTGCCTGTAATTGGTTACCAGACGGCAGAGTTTCCTTCATTTTATACGCCGTCCAGCGGTTCAATGGTTCAAACCCGAATTGACACACCTGAAGACATTGCACGTTGTATGAAAATTAAATGGGACTTGGGGTTGGCCGGAGGTCTTGTGATTGGGAATCCCGTGCCTCCGAAAGATGCAATGGATGAGTCACTAATTGAAGCAACTGAAAAGGAAATCGAAGGAAAAGAGGTGACTCCATATTTGCTGGAGCGAATCAATCAGCTTACTCATGGAGAAAGCCTGAAGAGTAACATTGCACTGGTACGTAATAATGCCAGCTTAGGAGCCAAAATCGCCCTGGCTTACAAGGCTCTGCTTTGATCCATTCGTATTACTTGTGTTTTTAATTCTGAAACTGCCAATTCGACAAGAGATGCTGCAATAGATTTTTCCAAAGCATTCTGAACTGAATTTGTGACAATCTCCTTCAACTCATTTTCTGTAAAACTGAAACTGTCCGCTTTTTCAAATTTTTCTTCTTCATCATCAAAACTTTCGAAAGCACTTGCCTCTGTTTCTGTCTGATCCGGAGCTTCTTCAGTAATTTCTTTTTCTCGATCAAATCCCATAAAGGCATCCTCAGCATCATCCCAACTGTCAAACACATCTTCTTCAAGTCCAAGTCCAAGTGAAATTTCAGTATACACTTTTTTGTCAAACTCTGCATCAACATCTTGCAAGTCTTTGGATTCTGCTGCGAGGCTTTCTTCCAGTTCCTCAACAAGCGGATCTCCATAATCAGCTTCTCCGTCCACTGATCCTTCCTCATCCGTTTCCAGAAGATCTCCCAGTTCATCCAGCATGAATTCTACCAGTTCGTCTTCTGAATCATCTTCTGACACTGCTAATTCGTCTTCAGATAATTCTTCAACTTCCAGTTTTTCTTTTTCCAGATCCTCCTCAAACTGCTCTTCTTCTATTTCAAACTCTGTTTCTGCAGAATCAAGAGCTTCCATTTGTTCACTGAGGTCTTCCAGTTCAATCATAGCACTTTCTGCTGATTCTTCCTGCTCGCCAATACTTTCATGAACCATTGACATAATATCCGCATCTCCCTGACTCTCATCAAAATCTTCTTCAAATTCGTCTGCAGATGTATCTTCTACGAATTGTTCAGCATCCTCGATTTCAACGGTCTCCTCAAGATCCTGCTCCACAGAATCCGTTAACAATTTATTGTCAAGTGAACTTAGCGATTCCTCTCCTGTTTCTTCGAAATCAGGTTCCAGTTCATAATTATCCAATTCCTGAACTGATTCTGACGTGATCTTGCTGTCGGAATCAGTGTCTTGAATCGAAGGTTCGGCTGGCTCTTCAAATGAGGAGAGATTTTCTGGAAATTCGGGTTGAAAATCTTCTTCTTCCAAACTTATATCCGTCAGGCCCTCTCTAGGTGTCTGATCCAATTCCGGAGAGCGTGACCAGATATCATCCAGATCCTCAAAATCATTTACTTCAAGATCAATATCCGCTGGTGCCTTCAGATCCTGTTCTGTTTTTTCACCCTCAACCTTGAGGCGGCTTTCAGCATATTTGTCTTCCAAACCGGAGTCCTTAAGTTGCGCCAATCCTGTTGAGGCAGGATCTGTCTCAGTTTTTACAGTGTCTGTAACAACTTCTTCGGAGTCAATTTCGATTCCATCTTCATCAAGCTTAAGATCAAATTCAAAACCGTTGTCCATTGTCATTTCTTCATCATTGATGACTTCAAGACCGTTAGATGTTATTTCATTTTCATCCAGCTCAACTTCTGCCTTTTTCACTGTATCCTTAGAAATGTCCATATCTGCAGAAATGTCATCCAGAATCATTGAATCCATTTCACTACCTGCTGAAGAGGCAAATTTTGGTTCCAGGGCATTCTGCTCTAATTCTTCTGTTACTTGAGATCCTTCCTCAACTGGTGAGTTTACTTCTTGTTCCCCCTCTTTAATATCATTCAATTGATTGTCAATTGAGCTCATGTCTATCTTGAAATCTTCACCCTCATTATCCGGTTCAATGCCAAAATTGTCATCCAGAGTAACAAATTGACTTAGCTGCTCCTGAAGCATCGATGCTTCAAAGGGTTTGCGAAGCAACCCATCAATTCCAAGCTCTGAAATAATTTTTTCGTCAAGCTCGTCTTTTGGGTTTACAAGTAAAATGATTGGGATATTTTTCAGCTGCGGATCTTTGCGTATTTCTCTGCAATTCTTGTAGTTTTGATCGCCGCCTGAATTACTGAGTAAAATTAAATCCGGCTCCAGATTAAGTGCCTGCTGCACAAATAAATCTGGATTAGATTCTTGAGTAACTGAAATTGCACTAGCCTTCAACGAGGCGGCAATTAAACTTTGAATTTCTGGATTTTCTTCGAGTACAAGAATTAATTGGGACATGAATATTGCTTTTTAGACTCCTAAATTGTCAGAACAAAGTCATTAAAAAAAATTCTCTTAAAACTAATCCTGTGCTTATATGCAAGATAATGCCCTAACTATTGAACAAATATTAACTAGATTTGTTATTTACTTTGAACCTTTTTATAAGAAACTTTATCCTGTTCTGAATACTATTTTGCTTATTCACCAATGAGGACCGGAAACTATGCCGTTCAAAATAATCTCAAAATATATTGCATCAGAATTCAACCGTTATTTTATGTTGTTTCTCGGTGCATTTGTATTGATGAGTCTGGTAGGGAATTTTTTTGGTAACCTTGCAGATGTTTTTACTGACTGGCAGAGTTTTTTGAAGTTCCTTCAAGAAACGGCTCTTTTGCTGCCTCTATTGCTGGAACTAATAATACCAATTACGGTTTTACTGGCAACTATTGCCACATACAGTTCACTGAACAAGAATGCTGAATTGCTGGCAATACGCAGTTCGGGAATCGGTGGTTGGAGACTGGCTTTTCCTGTGTTAGCTGTTTCTGCTTTGATTGCGTCTTTTGCGTATTTCAGCCAGAATTACATGTACACATGGATGCATCAAACTTGGGTTAAACAGGAAAATTCTGCACGCTTGCCCCCACTCTGGAAAGTGGGTGAAGAACAAAGCATTTACTATTTTGGAAATCGCCAACATAATGGCCGCATAAGTTCTATCACCTCATTTAACTGGAAGCAAATTCCTTTCCAACTTCTGGGAAGAACTGCAATTGAACGGGGAGAACAACAAAACAATTCATGGATCTTTCACGATATTCAAAAGTACATTTTCCAGGATGAAAATTTGCGGCTTGAACACGTTGAACAATGGAGAATCGAAACAGAAAAGTTGCCCACTGTACCCTTTGAAATTCCCATTTCTCCGCATCATCAACCCCTCCTTGACTTGTATGAAAATACTCTTAAACTTCAAAGTGAAGGACAAGATGTAACTCGTCATTGGGTTGCGATTTTCCAGAAAACCGCCTATCCGTTTCAAATTTTTATCATGGTTCTGATTGGTTTTGGGCTGTCTGCATCATACAACAGACGGGGGATGGCGGCAGAATCTCTGGCAATCAGTTGCTTACTCGGGATTTTGTTCTGGATACTCAATCAGATAACCATGGCAGTCGGCGGTGCAGGCCTGATATTCCCTTTCTTTGCAGCATGGAGCGGAAATATAATTTTTCTCGCTCTAGCCCTCTGGCTGCTGTCTTATAACCGTGTATAATCTATTTTGCGGTGTTGAATTTCCGATTTACATCCAAAATCAAAAAGTTAAGCAAAAATTGACTCAGTGAATTGCTGGGCATCAAAGGGTCGTAAATCTTCAACCTGTTCACCTACACCGATGTAACGCACAGGAATATCAAACTCGTTGACGATGCCGATAACAACTCCTCCCTTGGAAGTGCCATCCAGTTTAGTAATTATAAGTCCTGTTAAATCTGTAGCTTCCATGAATTCCCGAGTCTGGAATATTGCATTTTGACCTGTGGTAGCATCAAGTACCAGCAGGATTTCGTGGGGTGCATCAGGAATCAACTTGCGAATCACCCGCACCATTTTTTTTAATTCTTCCATCAAATTCTTTTTGGTGTGCAAACGTCCTGCTGTATCACAGATCACTACATCGTAATCCTCATCTATTCCTTTTTGCACCGTTTCATACATCACCGCAGACGGATCACTTCCGGGTTCCTTTTGGATGATGTCGCAATCAGCCCGCCTGCTCCACTCCACCAACTGTTCAATAGCTGCTGCCCGAAAAGTATCACCTGCACCCATCAAAACTTTTTTACCCTGCTGACGATACTGTGCAGCAATTTTTCCGATAGTAGTTGTTTTTCCAACACCGTTTACACCAACAAAAAGCAAAATTAACGGCTTCCGTTCCGCAGTCCCGAGGACGGCATATGTTTTACTCATAATTTTTTGAATTTCCAGCTGAATTTCTGACTGCAAAACTTGTGGACTGCTTAATTCTTCACGCTCCACCTTCTCTGTGATTGCATCAAGAATACGCTGGGTAGTTTCCGGACCTATGTCTGAACCGATGAGCACTTCTTCCAAATCATCCAGTAAGTCTTCATTTATTTCTTTTCTACCTAAAACTGCTTCGGCTAAATTATCTTGTAACTGTGTTCTTGTTTTAATGACGCCTTTACGTAGACGCTCAAGGAAAGAATCTACCTCATCAGGAGTTTCCACGGTTTCAGCAGTTTTTTCAATTTCACGCTGAAGAACCTGCTGATTCAGACGTTCCTCTTCAATTGAAGCAATTTTTTCTTGAAGTTCTTTTTCCCGTTGTTCCGCTTTTGCAAGTTTTGCGGACTCTTTTTCTTCCCGCAGTTTTTCTTCTTCCTTGATCTGCAACTCAAGTGTTTTGGCATGTTCTTTTTCCAACTGCACCAGGCGCTTCTCTTTTTTCCTCCCGGAAAGTTCTTCGGGAGCTTTACTTTTCAGTGATCTGCTATGCTGCCGATACCATACAAAAAGACACAAAAGAATGATAAAAATTGCAAACCCTATCAAAATCAAGGTCGTCATATCCTCTGCTATCGGCACTCCTTTGTTAAAGATTCTACTCAAAAACAGGTTTACTGCTTCACGGAAAGTCGAAACGATTTGTTTTATTTCTTCAAAAAACATGGAAATTATTTTGCTAGTTGTTTTTGTTTTAGACTAAAATTTGGCATTATAGTTAGAAAATATCAACGGAAAGACATCTAAAATCACCAGTCCAGTATATGTCCACCTGGTCAATAGCATCTTTAAATCCGGTACAGCGGAAAATCGTCGAACACAAAACAGGCCCAGCTTTAGTCATTGCCGGAGCGGGCAGTGGAAAAACCAGGGTGATTACTCACCGTGTAGCACAGCTGATTCATTCCGGAATTCCTGCGTCTTCCATTCTTTTGCTGACATTCACCAACAAAGCCGCCAACGAGATGGCGCAAAGAGTAGGCCGGGCTTTAAAGAATTCTACAGAACAGCAAAAGATTATTCATGGGACCTTCCACAGTGTGGGAAGCCGATTCCTCAGACGAAATGCTAAATTACTAAACTATTACAATAATTTCAGCATTCTGGATTCCTCAGATTCCAGGGACCTGATAAAAGCCTCACTTGCAGAAACAGTAGGTAAACCAGACAAATATTTTCCAAAAGCTGCTGTTCTGCAAAACATGTTTTCATTGGCCTTCAATCGTTTTTGTACTCAAAAAATGATTTTGGACCAGCCTTACCATGAACGCAGTTTCCACTTAGAGCAGCTGATTTCTGCAGATTACCCCAATTTTGAAGAAAACACTGAAACAATACTAAACATTCTAGCTGCCTACCGTCACAAGAAAAAACGCGGACAAGTGATGGACTTTGATGATCTGCTGGAAAACTGGCTGGAACTACTCTTGCGGCATGGTGAAGGACTCCCGCTTTGCCGGCAAATTCAATATATCCTGGTAGACGAATATCAGGATACCAATCAGGTTCAAGCCAATATCTTATACCGGCTCTCAAGGCCGCACAAAAATTTAATGGTTGTCGGCGACGATGCTCAATCAATATACAGCTGGCGCGGCGCTGATTTTGGCAACATGCTTGAGTTTCCGGAACGCTACCAGGCAGTCACCTACAACATGGAGGAAAATTATCGCAGTTCTCCAGAAATTTTAGATGCTGCCAACCGAAGTATTAATTATAACACACGTCAGTTTGAAAAGAACCTTTTTAGTTCTTTAGCTGAAGGAGAAAAACCCCTCGTACATTATGTTTGGGCTTCTCAGGATGAAGCTGAACTGGTACTGGAGAATATACTCAGTTTCCGGGATAAAGATATTTCTTTGAACGAAATGAGTGTGCTTTACCGAAATCATGTACAGTCTGCAGCACTTCAGGTAGTGCTGACACATGCAGGTATTCCGTTTGTTGTTCATTCAGGAGTTAAATTTTTTGAACAAGCTCATATCAAAGATGTTACGGCTTTTCTTAAAGTACTTTTTAATCCTCTTGATGAAATCGCGTGGATGCGTCTGCTTAGGCTCCTTCCCGGGATTGGCAACACTACTGCACACCGGATTTTCAGGGTATTCCAGAGTCAACAGGCAGTCCGTCTTACTAAAGACAATGTTGAATTGCAAAAACTGATTCCTAAAAAGGCCCTTGAGAGCTGGAATGTTCTGCTGGAAATTTTTCAGCAAATGCTGGAGGAAAGCGTAACTCCTTCTCACATGATAGGATTACTGTACAAGAGCTATTACCGCGAGGTGCTTTTCAGCAGTTTTGAAAATGCCCCTCAGCGTGAAACAGATATTCGTTATCTTGAAGAATTTGCTGGCAATTATAATAAATTGGAAGCGTTTTTAAATGAGTTATCTTTGGTTGGTTCGAGCATTATCACTGATCATGAAGCCGAACAACAGGATAATCAGGACACTCTCACTCTGACCACCATCCATCAGGCCAAAGGTCTGGAATGGAAGGTGGTATTCATAATTGGACTTACAGAAGGATTGTTTCCTCACCAACGAAGTTTGGGAACAGAAGAGCAAATTGAAGAAGAGCGGCGCCTGTTTTATGTTGCAATGACACGTGCAAAACGACACCTGCTCATTACTGCACCGGTGGTTTCGTCAGGTTATTCCGGAGGAATCAGTAAGCGCTCCCGTTTTATCAACGAACTCGCAGAAGAGACAATCAACACCGAAATTCATACCCGTGATGAGTATTCTTATGGAAGCCGGGGTGGTCAAACTCAATTTTATTTTTAATAAAACTATTCCAAGTTTAACTTCGCGAGTTTAGGACGAATTACGTAGGTACAATAACCGGCATTTGAGTTATTGCTGTAATAATCTTGGTGGTAATCTTCTGCAGGATAGAATTCCGGCAATGTTGCAATTTCAGTAACAATTGGAGCATCAAACATTCCAGATTTTTCAGCATCTTTTTTTGACTCGTTTGCCGTAGTTTTTTGTGCCTCATTTTCATAGAAAATAACGGAACGGTACTGCGTCCCAATGTCTCCTCCCTGACGGTTAAGAGTTGTAGGATCGTGACAACGCCAAAACCAGTCAAGCAAAGTTTCGTAGCTCGTTTTCTGTGGATCAAAATCAATTTGAATCACCTCTGCATGTCCTGTGTTTCCGGTACATACCTGTTCATAAGTTGGATTTAGTTTTGTACCTCCTGCATAGCCCGGGGCAACAGATTTGACTCCTTCCAGTTTGGAGTAGACTGCTTCCAAACACCAAAAACAGCCACCTCCCAGAGTTGCGTTTTTTAATTTTTCCATGAATTCTCCTTCAAAAGTGCGTGAGACTTCAGATTTCGGCCAAAAAAATGCCTGAAGTATACAAAGAGTGCATGATCCAGTTCCTCTAAATTATTTTGGGTTGGGCGAAAAACAGAATCACTTTGTTTTGCATTTTGCCGTACATGCAAAAAGGCTAAGCTTCCTGGATGCAAGGCAGCCGAGTAAGAGCTAGGAATACAGCATCTTGGACAGCGAACACCTCCCAAGCTTGCGTCCAACTGGTACGGAACTGAAAATTTTGGAGCAGGATTTCGTCCGGATCTTTCCTGCCAAAGTTCGCCGCCGCACTGAAAACAAATTTCCAAATTTGGTGTGATTCCAAGTAATTTCAGAAGCCGTATTTCAAAATTTAATTTTATTTCAGTGTCAGTTTGAGACTCTGAGAGCAGAGACATTGCATTCTTCAGTAAATCAAAATATTCATGAGAATCTAATTCAGGAATTTCACATTGAAGCAGCAATTCCGAAAAGTAACTGGCGTGTAGAAACTTTGAATAATTTTTACGGACAAGAGGAAAGCTTTCCTGCAATTCGCATTTCCGGATTCTAACCAAATCCATGTTCGGTTTTTCAGAAAACTCAAAATGGTTAAGAACAAACAATTCTGCTTTTGCAGCATTTCCCGACCTCAAACTTTTTCCACCGTGAAGAATTCCTGCTTTCTTACCCACCTTAGCCGTCAGGAAAGTCAGAATGCAATCCTTTTCCTTAAAATCCATTGTTTTGAGAACAATTCCATCTGTCTCAATTACTTTCATACTTAAATTATTCCAGTATTTTAGCTTCCCTCAGCAAAGGCTTTGCCTCCTGCAGTGCATCTTCAGAACGTTCCTGGCGGACTGCAATTAAATAGCGGAGTGCATGGTAAAGATCACTCCAAACTTCAGTCATCTGCTGTCCTTTGTCTTCTGATCCAAGAATTGCCATAGGGAACTTTGTTGAGCCTGCAGGAAGTTTCACTTTGTCTAAAACTTTCGATACTTCATCCAGCCGATCACATTGGTATAGCAGCTTCGCAAAAAGAAGTGAAGATGGAACTGAACGCTGACGGGAATTGTGCAGTTTGCCGACCATTTCCAAAATTTGTTCATCAGTTCCACTTTCCCGATAAACCTCCTCTAATAACTCCAGCAATTCTGGAAAAGCGGTCCGCTCAAAAGCTTCTTTAAGGACTCGTGCAGCTTCCAAAAACATACCTGATTTTTGGAGTTGTGCTGCTTCACCGATAGCTTCCAAAGGCTTATCATTTTTTTTATCCCTCTTTTGAGGAAGGTAGCGGAAAGACCAGTTACTCAAACACTTTGGGTCTTGACGGAGTGCTTTTTGTAAATGATCTTCGTGTGTCATTGAAATATTTTTTGTTATCAGGCTGCCGCTGAATTTTTTCAGCAATTCCCTCTCCTGACCAATACAGCCAACCCAGTCCTGTCTTGTAATATAAAATTGCCTTAGTCCTTCCAATGCATCCGGATGATCAGGAGTTATCCGGAGGATTTCATGACTTAACCTCTCTGCCAGATCCCATTCACTGACCTCACAGGCAAGTTTCAAATATGGCAGTAATACCTGCAAATTACCCTGAAATTTGGTACGCAGTTCAGCATATTTTTTTAGCATTTCTTCTGCGCTTTTTTCATAACGCAGTTGTTCAATGTACTGCACTCTGATCGACAACGGAGTTTCTTGATTGAGTAATTTATTATAGCTTTTACTCACTTGTTTTGGATCCCGCAGCAAAGATGCATTCTCAAAATTTTGTGTTATCTGTTGCTTTTTGTTGTCTTTATACCGGGAAAATTTACCAAGGAAACTCTGTACAAAACGCTGAGGATGTGAAATAAACTGCCAAATCTCAGTCACCACCCATCCTGCGACAAAGGAACCGGCAATCACCATCCACACTGATAATTGGATTGAAAAGTTTCCGAAAAAGTTCAGGGAAACATTGTGGCTGTTTTGTGTTGCAAAATAACCCATACTGCCCAAAAGCAATAATACGACTGCAATTAAAATTAAGCGTTTCATAGTTTCG
>JYMV01008123.1_pt1 | contig 14263 bp, 14 predicted proteins | sample 338911 | NCBI WGS metagenome assembly JYMV01 (sample SAMN03354496, study PRJNA234377) | hydrothermal vent metagenome | biome: Deep sea; feature: Hydrothermal plumes at the Eastern Lau Spreading Center, Western Pacific Ocean; material: Seawater | place: Tonga | collected 2009 | depth 2000 m m
ACTTTCATGGGGTGCTTTACTTTGCCTGCCTGGGACAGGAGAAGTATGAAGAGGCGCTTGAGGCGATTGACAAGGCGTTGCTTCGGCATCCGGACGTAGGACATCATTTGGGCTTTCGTGCAGCGGTGCTGGGACACTTGGAACGTGATCCGGAGGCCAAGGCGGCACTGGACCGCTACCTTACTCTGCGTCCCGACCTCAAGGTCCGTGACGACTACCGTCGCATCTTCGTCCCCAACTCTGCACTGGCGGACACCATCATCGAAGGACTGGTCAAGGCGGGCTGGGAGCCGGAGGGGTGATTCCCAAAAACAACTGGTCCCCAGCTCTAATCATTTCTCGCTGTAGTTTTGGGCGCCTGCAAACAATCCAGCGATACCGGGGTTGTTCGTCTCGGATGGGTCCGGCAGTTCTGCATCCATGTCGTACTGGATCACAGGCTTGGACATCACCTCGCGACATCGTTTAGCAGCCTCCACGCCCGCAAAATCCCCTTCGGGCATCCCGCCGTTCACATCGGTGAACCCATAGTCCACAGCGAGTTCTGCTGTCTGGACGACCTTCCCGCTCATTCGCGCCTGATCCTCGTTCGTGGCTTTGTTGAGGAGCGCCGCGACGGCCCGCCCCGTAAACACAGGGGTCTCTCCGCCAGGGAAAGCTGTAACCTCCGTGACACCGGCTCCGGGGTACAACGTCACGGCATGCACATTGTACGGTTTAAGCTCTGCCGCCATGTCCGTCGTAAGACGGTCGAGTCCGGCCTTTCCAACACCATACCCAACGTCGAATACGTATTTAACTCCCCCAAAGCTCGAAACCTGCACCATCAGCCCGGCTTTGTTCTTGACCATCAGCGGAGCGACAAGGGCGCTCATCACATGGGCACTGCGGAGGCCGATGTTGAGCGAAGCATCAAACACAGAGAGGGGCCTTTCCCAGAAAGGCTTGCCAAAGTGAGGGGTTATGGCAATCAGTCCGGCAAACGCGCTGTTCACCAACAGGTCCACCTGATTCTCTTTCGACTTCACCTGCTCCACAAAGTCTTGCACCGCGGCGTCATCACTCTGATCCAGCGTGCAAACCTTCACAACGCCGCCTTTGGTTCCGGCAGCCGCCTCTTCAGCAAGAGCCTTCAATGCCTCTTCATTCCGTGCAGTCGCGTACACCGTGCAGCCTTCTTCTTGCGCAAGCACCAGGGCAATTCCACGCCCAAGCCCGCGAGAGGCTCCTGTGACAATGCAAACTTTATTGTTTTTCATATAACCTTTTTTGTGTAAATGGTTTCAGTAATTAATAAACTCCTGCACGGAGAATGTAGTAGATCTGGACAATACCGATTGGACGATTTTCCTGGTCGGCAACAACGAGACAAGTGATGGAGTGTGTTTCCATTACATGCAAAGCTTTTGCTGCAAGTTCTTCAGGAGCAATCGTTTTAGGATCCGTATGGGCAAATTCAAGCAGGGGTTTGTCAAGAAAAGACTGCTCATCCTCAAGCAGCCGCATTAAATCTCCTGTCGTAAAAACACCGCTTATTTTTTCATCCCGGTTTACAGCAACCACTATTCCAAGGTTTTTCCTGGAGAGAACATTCAGTGCTTCACGCATTGGCATATTTTCAGGCACTACAGGCAATGGTTCCCCTGACACCATCACATCCTCTATCTTGATGGTCAATTTACGACCGAGACTACCACCAGGATGAAACAAGGCAAAATCATCTTCACGAAACTGACGCTGCTCAAGTAAACACATGGCAAGTGCGTCACCCAAAGCCAGAGTTGCTGTACTGCTTGCTGTGGGAGTCAGTCCCAGCGGACAAATGAACTGTAGCCGCCTGTGCCAGGGTCGAATCCGGTTTTCCGGTCATTGCAATCAGCGGGACTCCAATTGCTTGAATATGACCAATCATCTGCAGAACTTCATTGGTCTCACCGCTGTATGAGAAAGCAATTACTACATCCTGTTTGGTAATGATTCCCAAATCACCGTGAGTACTTTCTCCTGCATGTAAAAAAAGCGCTGGCGTTCCTGTACTGGTAAGCGTCGCAGCAATTTTTTGAGCAATCAAACCACTTTTACCCATTCCGGCCAGGATCACTTTTCCCCTGCAGGCAAAAAGCAAATTTACTGCTTCCTCAAATTCAGAATCGAGTCGTTTGATCAGCCCTTCCAAACCCGCAATTTCAATTTGTAGCGTCTCGAGTGCACGCTCTAGCAATGGGGACATTTTTGTCATCCGTATAAAATACCCTGCTTCGTAAAATGCCGCATCGTTGCAGAATCCCTCAAATCACCTGCCTTAAGAATAACTGCATCTGTGTTGTGGTTCCCTTTTTTACTTGGCAGTGAACCTCCAACTGCAAGCCGATACGGTGGTATAACCGGCAGCAAAAACTTTTTGTCACCTACAATACACTCTAAGGGAGATACAAAATCGCCCGTATCTTCATCATATATTTTCTTACCGGATGCCATTATTACTCCACTGGCAATAACTGAACCTTCACCAATAATTCCAGTTACCTCACACATCGCACCAATCTTAACGTGATCTTCAACAATTGAAGCTAACCTGCCTGCCGGTTCAAGAATTCCTTCAATTCCGGATCCTGCGCCAAACTTTACGTTCTTACCAATTTGAGCACAGGAAGCAACTCGTGCACCTCCGTCAATCATGCAGCCTTCTCCGGAAATATATGCTCCGATGTTGACAAAAGCCAGGTTCATGATAACTGTCTGGGGGCCAATGTAAGCACCCGTGCGCACCATGCAACCGGGTGCATAACGAACTCCGCCCTGTTCAAATTCCTGATCTGTGTAGTTTGCAGTTTTCAGTGGTATTTTATCCCAGTATTTACCCTCCATACGGGCATTGCCATGAGTACCGAAATAGTTTAAAACACCATCAATAATATATGGTTGGGGTACCCAAAAATTATTAACTTTTTCTGCCGCCCGTAATTTACCCTGATTCAATAATTCAATAAAAACCTCGCATTCTTCTGCAGAAGCTTTTTGATCATACAGGTTGTTCAACAGGTTTGAACAGGTACTTTCCACAATTTCTATCCGGAGTGACTCTCTGTTTTTCAATCCCAACAGCAATTCAAGTTTCTGATGTTTTCCCGGATTTTTCTGTGCGTCTTCAACATGTTCGCCAAAAAGCCTCAGTCCCTCTTTTGCTGCTTCAAAGTTAATTTGACCCTTTGCGTCTGCAAGATGCTGAAAGACCCGGATCGAACCCTGTCGACCGGGAATATTAGGAATGATCGAAACCAGTTCTTCTCGCTCATTATAGAGACGCAAAATGACTGTATTTTCGACAGTTGGGATAGTCTTTAAGTTTTCTGCAAATGTGCTCATGTATCGTTGTTAGTCAGAGTTCTTTAAATATGTAGTTCGTATATAAACTACCTTTCCTGCAACAGTAAAAACAAGTAAATTTTGGCTTTTTTCTAATTCCATCAAAGATGCTTCAGCGGCATTTTTCCCAGCGGAAAAACATTAAAGCCAATTTCATAAAGTTTTTTGTGATCAAGATGATTTCGTCCATCAAAAATAAAAGCCGGTTTAGCCATTGCTTGAAAGATTCTTTCAAAATCCAGTTCGCGATATTCTTTCCACTGGGTGACAAGGGCCAGTGCGTGAGCACAATCAGCAGCTTCATATACGTCTTCTACAAAACTAATATCACCCTGTATTTCCTTCAGATCCTGACGGGCATTTTCCAGAGCTTTTGGATCATGGACCTTTACGCATGCATGTTCAGCCAGTAATTTTTCACAAAGCGGAATTGCAGGAGAATCCCGTGTATCTCCCGTATCCTGTTTAAAGGCAAAACCAAGCAATGTAATGGTTTTACCGGCTAATGTATTGAATTGTTCCTGAAGAATGCTCTGGAAAAATCTATCAGTTTGCCATTCATTGATCCGGACAACACTTTCCCAATAATCTGCAACTTCCGGCAATCCATAATATTCACAAAGATACGATAAATGTAATATATCCTTACGGAAACATGAACCACCAAAACCGATACTGGCTTCTAAAAATTTTGAGCCGATTCGTGTGTCCATACCGATTGCCTTGGAGACTTCCGCAATATCTGCTTCAGTACGTTCACAAAGTGCGGAAATACTATTAATTGAAGAAATGCGCTGTGCCAACATTGCATTGGCCACCAGTTTTGATAATTCACTGCTCCATACGCTGGTCAGCAGTATGCGTTCCTGCGGAACCCAGTGTGCGTAAAGTGCCGCCACCGTTTCTGCTGCTTTACGGCCATGCTCATTTTGTTCTCCGCCAATCAAAACTCGATCCGGATTTGTTAAATCTTCGATTGCAGTTCCTTCTGCCAAGAATTCCGGATTTGAAACAACGGAAAATTTTGTCGAACTTTTTCCTGATTCTAAAATTTTAGCCATCGCTTCTGCAGTACGTACCGGCAGGGTGCTTTTCTCGACTACAACAACTTCCGGCTTGCGGCAATTGGCTAATATTTCATGAGCAGTTTTTTCCCAGAATTGTAAATCTGCGGCTTTTCCTGCACCTTCTCCAAACATTTTTGTAGGTGTGTTGACTGAAACAAAAATGATGTCTGCATCCGTTGTTGCCGCGGCCACATCGGTCTGAAAAAACAAATTCCTGCCGCGTGCTTCCTTTACAACTTTCAGCAGTCCCGGCTCATAAATCGGCAGTTCATCACTGTTCCAACGGTCAATCCGATCCTTGTTGATGTCAACAACCGTTATTTTGTGTTCCGGACAATTTTTGGCAATCATCGCCATCGTTGGTCCACCTACATAACCGGCTCCGATACAAAGTATATTACTCATTTATTTAGTCGTCTGTAAAAATTATTGGTTTATTATCTGCTTCAATCTGCAAAAAGTGAAGGTGCCAAATCGTCCGGAACAGCTTGTCCCAAAAGCAAAAAATTTGTTGCTGCAATATTACTTAAATTGTTATTGTAATCCTGACCAAACGGTTTAAGTCGATAGTCTCCATTATATAAGGGATCATAAATTAAAAACGGGACAGGATTCAGCGAATGTTTTGTACTAATTTCCAATGTTCCGTTTTGATTTGAAATCAGCATTTCATCTGCATTACCATGATCTGCGGTTATCACCAGTAGGCCGTTTACTGCATCGATGGCACGTACAATATTGTCCAATGCCGCATCCGCAGCTTCAACTGCTCGAACTGTGGCCTGGAAATCTCCCGTGTGGCCCACCATATCTGCATTTGCAAAATTTATCAAACCGTATTGATATTCTCCGGAATTGATAAATTCAACAGCTTTTTTGCTGATTCCCGGAGCTTTCATTGCCGGACGCTCTGCAAAAGAAGGAATTTTGTCTGAGGCAATGAAATGATAATTTTCCTGCAAAGGATCCAGCGGTTCACGATAACCTCCATTGTAGAAAAAAGTCACATGGGCAAATTTTTGCGTTTCAGAGAGTCTAAACTGTTTGAGTCCCAGTTCCAAAATACGCTTGCCGAATGGTTCTTCTACTACAGGTGTTCCAACCAAATAATCCGGCGGAATCTGGTTATCCTGATCGTACTGTGTCATGCCCGCAAACAGCACCTCTGGGCACCTGTAACGCTCAAAATATGGAAAATCATCTGCGAGAACAGCCTGTGAAAACTCAGTAGCACGGTCACCGCGAAAGTTTGTGAAAATGAGTGCATGCTGATCTTCTATTCTGCCAACTGCTTCCCCATTGCGAATAATCACAAATCCGGGAATGTCCTGATCGATGATCTCCGGATTTTGTTTTCGAAAATGTTCTATTGCATCCCGGATTGAAGGAAACTGGTTTTCAGATTGACCCTGAACATGAATCTGCCAACCAGTTTCTATTTTTTCCCAATTGTTGTCACGATCCATCGTGATTACTTCACGTCCACCGCCGCTTGCAAAAGCATAATCGATTCCGGGACGCTGCCCCTTTAATTCCGAAAACAGCTTTTCAAAAGGTTCTGTAAAATCCAAAGCAGATTGAACACCAACGTCTCTTCCGTCCAGCAAAGCATGCAGATAACAGCGTCTTATACCAGACTGAAAAGCATGTCGAATGATGGCTTCAGTGTGATCAACGTGGCTGTGGATATTTCCATTTGAAAGCAAACCCAGCAAATGCAGTGGCGTGTCGCGTTCCACACAATTTTGGATGATTCTGCTTAACACCGGATTTTCAAAAAACTCACCGGATTGAAGCAGGTTCTGTATCAGTGTCGGTCCCTGTTCCATGACCATTCCGGCTCCCATTGTCATGTGCCCAACTTCTGATCCACCCATATCTTTTTCGTTCGGCAAGCCAACATATTTGCCGTGTGTCCAAAGCTGGGTGTATGGACAACCGCGAATCAGACGACTCATTACTGGTAAATTAGCCCTGTTGACTGCATTAGTTTCATCTGCCGCACCAACACCCCATCCATCCAAAACAACGTGAATCAATGGTCCGCGTCCAGAAAAATACTGTTGGAGGTTTTTAAGAAACAACATTACCAGTTTGATTAACCTTGTTATTCAAAACGAAGAATACATTCTTCAGGCAAACGTTCACAAAGAAAATTTAAGGCTTTGTCCAAATACTCAGAATCCCGACATTCAAGAGTCAACTTTACGTCATAATCAGATCCTGATACTTTAGGATATGAACCCAGCATCAGCTGCGGAAATTCTGACATGGTTGCATCAAGTGAATCCGCGATTTCGCCCTCATCTGCTTTGAGATAAATTTGCTTCAAAACAATTGGAGTTGTCCGGAAACGTTCCTTGATACTGGCAAAACGGATCTTCAAATACTCTGGAATTCCTGGAAAAACAAATATATTGCGAAACTTCAGTTGTGGACCCCGGCCTTCGGCATACTCAATCAGTTCAGAACCTTCCGGAATCATTGCCATTCTGCGGTGTGCGGCAGTCATTTTATCACCATGATAATTTTGGATGGCTTTCATGATCTGAGGTGCTTCAAATAGTTCTATACCAAAACCTTTGGCAATTGAGGCAACGGTTATATCGTCATGAGTCGGTCCGATTCCACCACTTGTAAAAACCCAGGAGAACTGCTCCGAAAAATCCCGTACCGTCCGTCCAATAATTTCCGGAATGTCTGGAATTGTGATGATTTGCTGGACCTCTACACCAAGAATTCTCAGTTCTTTACACAAATATGGTGAATTAATATCCGTCACTTTTCCGGATAAAATTTCGTTACCAATGATGATGATACCTGCAGTTTCCAAGACTTAACTCAAAACTAATTGTTTATTTAATTCGTTTGATAATGTGGTAGCCAAATTGAGTTTTGACTACTCCACTTACTTCACCAGGTTTCAGGTTAAAAACGGCCTGATCAAACTCCGGAACCATTTGTCCCCGTGTAAAACGCCCTAAATCCCCTCCTTTTGGTCCGGAAGGACCATCAGAATGTTCCCGCGCCAATTCTGCAAAATCTTTTCCTCTTTTGAGATCTTTCAGTATTTGTTCCGCTAATATTCTGGCTTCTTTTTGATCCCGCTTTTTGGTGGCACGTAGAGCACCTTCGTAAGTTATAAGGATGTGACTGGCCGTTACAAGCTCAACTAAAACCCGCCGAAAAATTAAATAGCCAAAAGGAGAGTCTACCGGGGCTTGAGAAAGTCCGGTAAGCTCGGCTGTTTAGCAGATAATAAAGGAAGTTTAGACTGTTGAGGCAAGTCCGTAAACTGGTTGATTAAATCAGAAAACTTGACCCCTTTTCGACGTGCATAATCTGTCAGTTTTTGTGCAATTTTTTCTGCACCAGACTTGTCATAGAATATATTTTGTTTGGGTGTCCTCGCACCTTGATAAGCAACCACCAGCATATCAACACTAACTTCTTCTGCTTCTGCATTATCAGAGTCTGGAATTTTTGCAGGATCTAATTCAGTTGTTGCGTGAGGAATATTTTTTTTATTTTTTCCAGCATTTTTTTTGTTACGTTCTGCAATTAACTTTTCTGCAATTGCAGGATCAAAGGCCATGGCTGCTTTACCTTTGCGAATTATTGTCACTGCCTGAATAAGGTCTCCTTTTTCTATGGCATTGACTACATTCATTCCTTCAACAACTTCGCCAAAAACTGAATGCTTGTTGTCCAGATGCGGTGTTGGGACATGTGTAATAAAAAACTGGCTGCCGTTTGTGTGCGCTCCAGAGTTAGCCATTGAAAGAATTCCCGGCTTATTATGTTTCAGTTCAGGATGGAATTCGTCGGCAAATGTGTAGCCGGGGCCACCAGTACCGGTAGCCAGTGGATCCCCACCTTGAATCATGAAATCTTTGATCACACGATGAAAATTCAAACCATCAAAAAATCGTGTTTTTTTTGCTTTTCCAGTTACAGGGTCTTTCCAATCCTTGCTGCCTTCCGCAAGTCCGACAAAGTTGGACACTGTCAGAGGCGCACGTTTAAAATAAAGCCGCAACACTATTTCACCTTTTGGCGTCTTCATTTGTGCGTACAGGCCCTCCTGAAACGTTCCTCCCCAAACCGTTCCCGAAAAAAATATTGCTGCCGCGCTTAGATACAGTGTTACCGTGAATGTCTTAATTGAAAGTCCTGTATTTATATAAAAAGTGTTCATGTTGAATTTTGTAAACAAATTGTAATAAATTAAGAGGTCCTGTGATTTAAAGCTTTAAAAGAGAAAAATTAATCTTTCAGGCTAGCCTGTTTACCCAGCAGGTCTCAAGTTATTTGTGTTTGCAAAAACTTATTTCTTTAGCAGGCATTTTCGAAAAAATTCTATTTTGAAGATCAGGAAGCATTTGCCAGCAAAAACTCTACTGCACTCCATAAATCATCCCGCCAATAATCCGGATCTGCTTTTGCCTTGCTGTCCTGACCACCATGTCCGGTGTGCACCCCGATTGAACATATCCCCCATTTCGAAGCTGCTGCAAAATCACTGGTAGAATCTCCGATTAAAATCGATTCCTCTGCAGAAAATCCATGTTCCTCTGCTGCCTGTTCCAGTAGTAAGGTTCCAGGTTTTCGGCAAGCACAAGGTGCTGGCACTTCACGACGCTCTCCGTTTTCCCAGTCCGGATGATGCGGACAATAATACTGCCCGTCTAAGTGTGCTCCGGCCTTTTGGAGTTCGTGTTGCATTTTGTCGGTTATTGCCTGAAATGCAGACTCACTCAAATCACCTCTGGCAAACGCAGCTTGATTCGTAATAACGAAACACCTAAAGCCCTCAGCATTAAGACGTGCAACTGCAGCAGCGCTTTTTGGAATCATCACGAACTGTTCCGGAGTCAGTATCGGTCCAGGCTCCTCGTTGATTACACCGTCACGGTCCAGCAGAACAACACGTAAATTATTGAACAAAGATTTAGACATTGATTAAATTCAGTTCAGAAGTTCCAATTGTTGTTTTCGTTCTTTGTCGGATACTTTAGCAAGTTCACGTACAGCCTCAAAGAACTGCGACCACTTTCGTCCTTGTTTCTCAAAGAGGTGCGCAAATTGTTCTACTCGACTCTGGTAGCGTTGCACACCAAGCAAATGTGTATTGTTCAGGTTTTTGGCAAACCAGTTATCGTATGAAAGTACTTTAAATGCTTTTTTATCTATTTCATAATTTTCGCGTAATTGATCATAAAGCACCTGTTTGTTACGGAGCTTTTCTGCAACTGAAAGTTCTGATGCAAACAAGATTTTCATTTTATCATAAGTGGTTTTAATCAGTTGTTGGAACAACTTACGATCTTTTCTGGCATTCAAATACCACTGGTAAATTTCTTTTCCGTCACCATCAAAAAAATCCGAATTACTGGACTGAATAAGAAATTGCCGTAGGCCCTCCTGTTCAACAAAAACTGCAAATGACTCATTGAAGGAAGTATCATTGTTGACAAACACCACCTGGTGGGCCATCTCATGGATCAGGACTGCTATCAATTCGGCATCGCGCCGGTGAATAAAAGTACTAAGAACCGGATCCGAAAAATAATTCGGCAGCCAGGGTTTGTTAAGCCAACCGAGTGTGGAATAGGCTGTTACCGGTCCCACCGAAACATCCAGTTGTTGTTGCTCCATTTCTTCCGCATATAACCTGGCATCACCTTCATCAAAATAGCCTCGATATTCCTGACAGCCAACAAACCAGTAACACCATTTGTGTGCTTTTAATTCCAGCTCAGGAGCTGCCGTTACCACCATGGTCACATAAGAACGTCCCAGATCTACATAGCCGGTGTAGCCTTCATTTTCAGGAAGTGCCATTTGACTGACTGCAAAAGCCCGCACGCTCTCCACCAATTTCAGTTTCCGTTCTAGTTTCGGAGATGTATCAGGAGAATCCAGTAACTCACGAATATCTTGCTTACGGTTCAGCAAGTCGAGGTGTCCGGATGCGGCCTGCCAATAAAATCCTAAGTCTGAGCAACCACTTAAGAAAATGACAGACCCAAGAGCCAACAATAATAAATAGCCTGAACGCACAGCAATAATATGTTTGGGAAAAGTTAGTTCAAGAATTGTAAAAATTCCTTTGCAGGATTTAAAATTCCAGCATGTTTGGCAAGCAAATTGTTATCTGAATCAAGTATTACGTATAACGGAAGGGCAACCGTTTGGAATCTGCTGATCTGCATTTGTTGATTGGCGGCAGCCTTGTCTCCACCATCAGTATAAAGCTGTACAAGTACAAACTCCTGCTGAAAACGAGCCATTACATCCTGATGAGAAAATATGTTTTTTTCCATCCAGCGACAGTTTACGCAGGTATATCCGGTAAAATCAATAAATACCCGTTTGTTTTCAGCTTTTGCCTGGATCAGGGCATCAGCCAAATCATTCTGCCATGGTAAAGAATGTGACACTGCTTCTCCTGAAGTTCCCGAACTAGTTGCAAAACCCTGCCTGCTTTCTGATAATGTTCGCAGAACCGGAGGCAAATATGTATCCACCCACGGATTAAGCGGTACTCCAAACAATCCACGTAGCAGATATATTCCCAAAAATGCAAAAAGGAAAGCTGCAGTAAATCCCGTACCACCTGTTTTTTCAACACGAACATGATGTATTTTAACAGCACCTAACAAAAACAATGCTCCAATCACACAAAGTACAACCCAGGCCGCCAGTACAAAATCTCTATCAAGAACACCCCATTGCCAAACCAAATCCGTGTTACTGAAAAATTTGAATGCCGCAGCTAATTCAAGTAAACCCAAAACAATTTTCAGGTGCTCCATCCAGTTTCCGGACTGTGAACGCATCGTCTGGATAAGCCGTGGGAAAAGTCCCAGCAAGAAAAATGGAAAGGCAAATACTGTTGAGAAAACAAGCATTCCAACAATCGGCCAAAACCACATTCCCTGTGAAGCGGCAATCAGCAAAGTTCCTACAAACTGCACGGTACAGGTGAAAGACGTCAATGTGAAAGCCAGCCCCATGGCCAGTACCCCTGCTGTTCCACTCAACTTCCTGGACCAACGGTCTGCAAGGTTTCCAAATCCTCCCGGTGCATTCAATTGAATAAATCCCATCAAGCTGAAGGCAAAAAGAGTGAACATTACACCAATTGCCAGATTAACCCAGCCATTTGTGGCAAACTGTACTGCTCCTGCAGCACCTAAAACAACAGAAAGCAGCATACCTGTTACTGTATACGTTCCTACGATTCCTGCTCCAAACAGAACCTGCTTCGCCCTGTTTAGTAAAAAAGGCAACTGTGACCGGAATCATCGGAAACACACACGGTGTCAGCAATGCTAACAGACCTGCAATGACTGCCAGACCGATAAAACCCCAAAAACCTTCCTTGAGCGCATCTTCGATTTCTGAAACTTCTTCAGGAGGTGAGTCTACTGCAAACTGTGGAATTTTGTATTCAGTACGCACAGTCCCTGTGCCAAGTGGAATTTGGAGTGAAAACAGTTCAGTTTTGGGTGGAAGACAAATGCGTTCGCTGCATGCCTGATATCGCAGTTTCCCGCCTTTGTTCAGGACAGTTCCGCCAGAAATATCATCTGGAATGAGAATATTTTGGAAAAGGGTGGCTTTCATCAGGTGATAGCTCAACACCATATCCAAAACCGGGTCTGCTGCAATAATTGGATTACTTTCGTAAACCGGGCCGATCAAAATCAGCGGATCAGCCTCAAATGTCAATGAAGTGGGAATAGGGGCAAAATCGCCTTCACCGGGAATAACAGAAAAGACGTGCCATCCAGATTCCGGATGGATTTGTAAATCGACAATAATACGGGCATGCTCTCCCGGACGCGGTTTTTCAGGTTCGAGCCGTACCTGGAATGTTACAACTGATTCTGGAATTACTACATCATCATCAAACTGAGCAATCGTGGTATGCGGAAACCCGGAAGTGAACAGCAAAGACAAGCACAGTAACAGCAGGAGTTGACGCAAGGCCCTGTAAATACTTGATTTAAATAAACTGCGGGGGGGCATAATTTGAAGTCAATAGAATTGGCTGTAAATTGTACAGATGAGATTCGGGAAAGGACACCTCTGCAACAATTTTCGAAATATTGTTGATGAAAACTTTTGGCAAGCGGTTTCCAGCAAAATTCAGCTCAATTTATTCAGCACTTCCGACACGCAGCGGCTCCATACGCATCGCAGGGCTTCCGTTCCGTACCCAAAGCCGTACCCGTTCGACTGTTACACCGTTCGGTTTTGTGAGACTGGAAAGTTCTTCTGCATAAAGAATGTCTTCAGACCTGAACTCAAAAACATCGCTTCGAGATTCAAGTGGGCTGGACAGCAGCAACAGCATTTTCGGATTGTAGTGTGGACGCAACGCTCCACAAAAAGGAGTTGAATCTTTCTCCAAAGTTTTTGAACGTCCACTACGCTTTTGTATCTCGAAATAATTACCTTCTTCGAGTAGCTTTACCAGGTTCATGCATTCCTCAAAAGATGATTATAAATTTTCCGGACGCAATTTTCGCAGAACTTTTCCTGCTTGCCACATTTCCTGACTGCTAACTTCCTCAAGCTCCTTTTCCAGTTTTTCCCTGTAATCATTTTGAGAGTTTGAGTTTATGGATATTTTTGCTTCAGTTCCATCGAGAACACTCTGGTAACACTTTTCAACCACAGGCTTAATAACATCCCGGAAACGCGGTGCCCAATCGAGTGCTCCCCGCTGAGCAGTAGTCGAGCAATTGGCATACATCCAATCCATTCCTTTTTCCGCAACCAGAGGATAAAGACTCTGCAGGGCTTCTTCGATTGTTTCATTGTAGGCTTCAGAAGGAGAATGTCCATGTTCTCGCAGGACCTCATATTGTGCGAGAAATGCTCCCTGCAGCAGTCCCATCAAAACACATCGCTCGCCGGTGAGATCACTATGAACCTCATTTTCAAATGTAGTTTCAAAAAGGTGTCCGGAACCAATCGCGAATGCTGTGGAAATACATCTTTCGCGCGCACGTCCTGTATAATCCTGATGAATTGCAAAAGAAGCATTTATTCCGCGTCCTTCTTGAAAATGTGTGCGGACTGTCAGACCGCTTCCCTTTGGAGCTACCAGGATTACATCCACATTTTCGGGTGGTATAATGCTCGTATCCTGGTGAAAGACGATTCCGAAACCATGTGAAAAGTAAAGTGCATCACCTTCATTTAAGCTGGCTTTAACCACTGGCCATGCAGCTATTTGTCCTGCATCTGAGAGCAAATATTGAAGAATTGTCCCACGTTGAGCCGCTTCTTCGGTTTCGAAAAGTGTTTCTCCTTCTAGCCAGCCATCTGCCAGAGCCTTGTCCCAGCTCCTGCCTTTACGCAGTCCTAAAACAACCTTGAAACCCTGATCCCGCATATTCAGACCCTGCCCTCGACCCTGGGGACCATAGCCCAAAATTGCAGTGACTTCATTCCCTAGAATGTTTTTGCATTCTTCAATCGGATAATCAGAGCGCTCAACGATGGTTTCCTTTATTCCATTAATTTCAATATCCTTCATTCTTTCTCCACAAAGTTAGTAATTTGTTTAATTATTATCGACAGTCTGACTTAAGTAATTACTAGTCACACTATGCTGAATAAAGTAAAAAAAGTCAATACAATCAGCTATTGTGCGCTGATGAGAGTAAACAACAGAGGACTTGTTCATACTGTCGCTTTAGTCTCAGCAGAAGATGAGGGCAGAACAACCAGGGAGACTTCAGATTCCAAAGCAGAAAAATCTATTGTTCTATGTTCTTTTGAATAGTCATTTAATTCTGTTAGCCGGAGCA
>JYMV01039025.1_pt1 | contig 14259 bp, 16 predicted proteins | sample 338911 | NCBI WGS metagenome assembly JYMV01 (sample SAMN03354496, study PRJNA234377) | hydrothermal vent metagenome | biome: Deep sea; feature: Hydrothermal plumes at the Eastern Lau Spreading Center, Western Pacific Ocean; material: Seawater | place: Tonga | collected 2009 | depth 2000 m m
TAATCCAGGCAATTATTTTTGTAATAACGCCAGAAGAACCTAATTTTTCTTCTATCATTTGATCCGTTTGTTTCTGAGCTATTTGTCTTTCAGTGGGTTGTGTTTCATGCACGAACATTAAGCCGATGTTGCAAGCAATTATAATTACTCCAAGAATTAAAAAAGTAGTTTGCCAGTAATTTTCAATTCCGGCATTTTGAAAATATTGTGCGGCGTTTAGCGCAACAACTCCACCCAATTTGTAACCAGTCCACCAACCAACGACTGCCATGGCCGCTCCCGCTTGCATTGACATACCTTCATTTTCTCCAATTTGTTCAATTCTTAGAGCATCTACCGTTATGTCTTGGGTTGCTGAAGCAATAGCAATAACCAAGCCAATTGCAATTACTGCCCAAAGATTCGCCGTTGGATCAATTGTGCTCCAACAAACTAAGCTAACTAAAATAAAAAATTGCATGGTAACAATCCAGCCACGACGGTGACCAATTTTATTGGTTAACCATGGAATACGAATTCTATCGATGAGTGGAGCCCATAGGAAATTGATTGCATAAACGCCAAATATTAGTCCGGCCCAACCGATTGTACTACGACTAAGACCATCTTCTTTAAGCCAGAGGCTAAGACACTTCCAATGAGAACCCAGGGAAATCCACTTATAATTCCCAGCAAGAGAATTCTTACCATACGTCTATCTAAATAAACGGAAAACGTTTCTGATAATGTTTGCTTTTTAACTATCTCCATAAAACACCAAAAAAACTTTAGTTTTTCCAAAATGAAGGAAAAAATAAAACTAACACAGCAAATAATTCAAGCCTACCAAGAAGCATACCTAAACTCAAACTTAATTTAGAAAAATTAGGTAAATCACTAAAATTACCATTAGGTCCAATCACATTACCTAAACCTGGTCCTACATTTGCTATTGCCGAAGCAGATCCAGATATTGCTGTAATAAAATCTAAACCGTTTACAGATAAAAGTGCTGCTAAAATAAAAAAAATAAAGAAATAAAGAAAAATAAAAGTTATTATTGAATAAATAAATGTATCGTTAATCTTTTCATTATTGTATTTTATGGAAAATACACCGTGTGGATAAACTAGTTTTTTAATTTGATTTATTATAAAATGACTAAGTATTTGGAACCTAAAAATTTTAATACCGCAAGTAGTAGATCCTGCGCAACCTCCAATAAACATCAAAAAAAGAAAAAATATTAATGGAAAATTTCCCCACGAACTGAAATCAGCTGTGACATATCCTGTTCCGGACAAAACAGAAACTACATTAAAAGTAGATATCCTTAAATTTTCTGAAAAACTATATTCTTTATTACTTAGCATTAAATACAAAAACATTAATAAAATAGAAATAATTAAAATATAAATTAAACCTTTAATTTGGGCATCTTTTAAAAATATTTTTTTGTCACCTTTTACAAATTTTAAATAAGCAATGAAAGGTATACTTCCTAAAACTATAAAAATTATTGAAATAATTTCAATTCTTGGATTTTGTTGAACCGCTATAGGTTGAAAAACCTCCTGTTGCAATTGTTGTCATGGAATGAGCAATGCTATCAAATATATTCATCCCAACAGCCCAGTAGGAAATTCCACAGGTAAAAGTTAAGGCAAGATAAATTATTGAAATTATTAAAGTTATCTCACGCGTTTTAGGTAAAATTTTTTCAGCAGTATCAGAGCTCTCCATTCTAAATAATTGCATCCCACCAATATTTAACAAAGGAAGAATAGTTATTGCCATTACAATCACGCCTATACCTCCGAGCCACTGCAAAATAGCTCTCCAGATCAGAATGCTTTTTGGAGCATCATCTAGGTTAGTGATAATCGTTGACCCAGTAGTTGTTATTCCAGACATGCTTTCAAAAAAAGCATCTACGAACGATAAATTAAGATTAGAAAGCAAGAATGGCAAACATCCAAAAATAGCAATACCTAACCATGATAAAGTAGTTAGAAGAAAAGCTTGTTGCAAATTTAGTTTTTTGTTTTCCTCTAGATTTGTAAGCACAAGAAGTGTTCCTATAAAAGCTGTAACCAATGCTGATAATAGAAAAGTATTATTTTTCTCGTCATATATAAATTGCACAAAAAATGGTATAAGCATGAATGCTCCCAATATCACTAGGAGCACACCAATTGCAAAAAAAACGGTTTTGTAATTATTCATTTTTGCAGTCGGAGGTTATTTAAAAATATTTGAAATTCAACATAATAAGATCTAATTATACCTGTATTTTACTCATAAAATTTAATAAATCTTTTGTATTGTGATTGATAATTCGATAATTCAAAATACTACCTCATGGCCATTTGTTGAAGCTAGAAAGCTAGTAAAAGATAGACAGAAAATTTTTGAGAAAAAAGGAAAAATAATTTTACAAACTGGTTACGGCCCCAGCGGACTACCTCATATTGGAACTTTTGCGGAAGTAGCAAGAACCACAATGGTGGCAAATGCAATAAAGCAACTTATTGATATTCCGACTGAAATTATAACTTTTTCTGATGATATGGATGGTTTGAGGAAAGTGCCAGAAAACATACCTAATCAAGAAATTTTAAAGAAAAACTTGCATAAACCTTTAACCAGCATACCCGATCCATTCAATAAATTTAAAAGTTATGGGGAACATAATAATGAAATGCTAAAAAATTTTTTAAATAAATTTAAATTTAATTATACCTTTCGAAGCTCAACCGAAACTTACAAAAAAGGAATTTTTAATAGTTCAGTTCTCTTGGTCTTAGAAAAATATGAGAAGATTGTGGAAATTATGTTACCCACCCTGGGAAAGGAAAGACAAGAAACTTACAGTCCGTTTTTACCCATTTGTCCCAAAACAGGAAAAGTTTTAGAAGTTCCCATTGTTGAGATCAAAAAAAAGGAAGGTAAAATTATCTATCAAAATGACGATAGAAAAATTGAGACTGAAGTTATAAATGGCAAGTGCAAATTACAATGGAAAGTAGATTGGGCTATGAGATGGTATGCATTTGATGTTGATTATGAAATGTATGGCAAGGACTTAATAGAAAGCGCAATTCTTTCAAATAAAATTTGTCAAACTCTTGGAAAAAAGGGTCCAAATGGTTTTGCTTATGAACTATTTTTAGATGAAAAAGGCGAAAAGATTTCAAAATCAAAAGGCAATGGAATAACCATAGATCAGTGGTTAAAATATGCATCTCCAGAAAGTTTAGCCTTGTATATGTACCAAAATCCAAAAAGGGCAAAAAAACTTTATGCAGATGTGGTTCCAAATGCTGTTGACGAATACTTGTCTTATATAGATAAATTTAGCGGACAAGATATTCAACATAGATTACTGAATCCGGTGTGGCATGTTCACAATGCAAATCCTCCAAAAGAAAAGTCTGTGATGCCATTTTCTGTTTTACTGAATTTGGTTGGGACAAGTAATGCGACAGATAAAAATGTTTTGTGGAAGTTTATAAAAAAATATAAAAAAAATATTGAGATTTCAAATCATCCTATTCTAGATAATCTTGTGGAATGTGCTTTAAGATATTTTAAAGATATAGTTAAACCGAAAAAGAAGTATAGAAAACCTGATGAAAAAGAAAAAATAGCACTCCAGGATTTGGTAAAAAGATTGAATGATTGCAATGATCAAATGGATCCAGAAGCTATACAAACGATTGTTTATTCAGTAGGGAAAGAAAATGGATATAAAGAAAATCTGAGAGAATGGTTTAAGGCAATTTACGAAATAATTTTTGGAGATCAAGATGGCCCGAGAATGGGTTTTTTTATAAGTTTTTTTGGCATTAAGGAAACCATAGAGTTAATCAATAAATGTATTAAATAATGTTTTCTATTTTAAGACCTTTTTTATTTAGCCTAGATCCTGAAACGGCACACGATTTAGCTATCCAATCACTTAAATTTAATTACCTACCAAGCAAGATGTTTGAGGTTGAAGATGAGCAAATTTTAAATACTGAATTACTGGGTAAAAATTTTCCTAATCCCGTAGGCCTTGCTGCGGGTTTTGATAAAAGTGCTGAGGTTTATAATTCACTATTGAGATTTGGATTTGGATTTGTGGAGGTTGGAACAGTTACACCTTTAAAACAATTTGGAAATTCCAAACCAAGAATATTTAGACTTGAAGAAGATGGTGCCTTGATTAATAGATTAGGATTTAACAATGACGGTATTGAGATAATAAAAAAACGAATTAAATCGGAAAAAAAGAAAGGTGTATTGGGAATCAATATTGGCCCAAATAAGAATACCAAAGATCAAAAGAACGACTTTTGTTTAGGGTTGAAAAATTTTTTTGATATAGCAGATTACATTACAATCAATATTTCTTCACCAAATACTGAGGGATTAAGAGATTTTCATGACCAAGAAAAGCTCAAAGATCTTTTGCTAGCTCTTAATAAAATAAAAAATGAAAACAAAATTAATATTCCACTTTTATTAAAAATTTCGCCAGATATTGTTGATAATCACATTTCTGAAATTGCAGATGTTGCAATAAAAAATGATATTTCTGGAATAATACTTACCAATACTACGAACAGTAATAGAGATAAGTTGATGAACAATTTTAAAAAAGAAGAAGGTGGACTTTCGGGGAAACCTTTACAACAAATATCAACTGATATGATTAAAAAATTTTACAAACAACTCAATGGCAAAATTCCAATAATTGGGGTTGGAGGTGTGAATTCAGGAAAATCGGCCTATGAGAAAATTACTGCTGGTGCTTCGTTATTACAACTCTATACCGGTTTAGTTTATAAAGGACCTTTGTTAGTTAAAAATATTAAAAAAGAATTAATCCAAATTTTAAAATCCGAAGGATTAAATAATATAAAAGATGCCGTAGGCAAGGGTTTATAATTAACCTATATTACCTAAGGAAGGAAAGTATTCTAATATAAAAAATCCCAAAACTTGCAGCTGTCCTGTTAAAATTGCTATTCCTGTTAACAATAAAACAATTCCTCCCCCTTTTGTAATTGTTGATGTATGTTTTCGAAAACTTTTCGAAAAAATCAAAAATTTATCAATTAAAATACCTGATATAATAAAAGGTATTGCCAGACCTAGAGAATAAAATGAGAGTAATAAGATACTTTTACCAATATTCTCTTCTATTGCGGCTAAAGTTAAAATTGATCCAAGAATGGGACCTATACAAGGAGTCCAACCAAATCCAAAAGCCGCACCTATTAGAAATGGAAAAGCTAAACTAGGACTATATTGATCTGTAAAAATTCTTATATCTTTGTTCATAAATTTGAAATTAATAATTCCGAGTAGTTGGAGTGAAAAAAATATTATAATTGCACCAGCAATAATTCTAAAAATTTCAGAGTTGGTCAAAAAAAACTTTCCAATAAACGACGCGGTTAAACCTAAAGCTATAAAAACAAGAGAAAAACCTAAAGTAAAAAAAATTGTTTTAATAACTATTAAATTTTTCTTTTTTTCAACAAGTTCATTAAATGATGTTCCGGAAATATAAGAAATGTAACCGGGTATTAACGGAAGAACACATGGTGATAAAAAACTAATTAATCCAGCTAAAAAAGCAATAGACAAGTGCACTTCCATTTACGAATATTAAAATATACCTATTCCTCGATATTATGATTGTCAATATGTTAATATATTGTCTTGACCATATTACGGACTGCATCTATATACTGCTTAGGAAATTCAATATGTCAAAAAAATGCGAGCTTACAGGCAAGTCTCCTCTGAAAGGTCATAAAGTGAGTCACGCAAATAATAAATCAAAAAGAAAATTTTTTCCCAATTTAAAAAAAGTGACTTTTAAAAGCGATATATTAAAACGAAATATTAGGCTTAACGTTAGCAATTCAGCGGTAAGAACAGTAGATTATAAGGGTGGATTCGATTTTTATCTAAAAAGTGTTAGATCATTTAAACTGTCTTCAAAAGCAAAAAAACTTAAAAATCAAATAATTGCAAAAGCTTAATTATTGATGTTTAGGATAGAAAACAGGTTTTTTTTTATTTTAGCATTTTTAATGGCTTTAACAGTTGTTCTATCTAACTATCTTGTACAATTTCCGGTTCATTATATGGGATTTCAAGATTTATTAACCTACGGGGCCTTTAGTTATCCAATAGCATTTTTGATAACAGATTTATCAAATAGAAGATATGGAAAAAATACCGCCAAAAACATTGTATATTTGGGTTTTATATTAGGAGTAATATTAACATTTTATTTTTCAACAAATTATTCAGATTTGATTTCAATTAGAATTGCAATTGGATCTGGGACCGCTTTTCTTGTTGCACAACTAATTGATATTAATATTTTTGATAAACTAAGAAAAAAAATTTGGTTTGCGGCTCCTTTAGTATCATCATTAATTGGATCCAGTATCGATACTTTTTTATTTTTTTCAATTTCATTTTATGGAACAGAAGTAAATTGGGTTACCTTGTCGTTTGGTGACTTATTTGTTAAAATATTTGTTGCATTAATGATGTTAATTCCTTTTAGACTTTTACTTTCTTATGTTCAGGAAATTTCAACTATTGAAAAAAAAATTAGTGTATAGTTTCTTTATTTTTTTCTGAAAATAGTTTAGTTAATTGGTTAATCATCACATCTCCAAGTTCTTGCACATCAGTTATTTTAATTGCTCTATTGTAGTATCTAGTTACGTCGTGACCTATACCAACTGCTAAGATTTCAATATTTGAATTTTTCTCAATCCATTTAACGGTCTGCTTTAGGTGTTTTTCTAAGTAATCGCCGGAATTTACTGATAAAGTTGAGTCATCAACCGGAGCTCCATCTGAAATAACCATTAATATTTTTCTTTCTTCTTTTCTTATTTCAATTCTTTTGAAAGCCCATAAGAGCGCTTCGCCATCAATATTTTCTTTTAATAAACCTTCTTTAAGCATTAAACCAAGGTTCTTTTTTGATTGTCTCCAAGGTTTATCAGCTGATTTGTAAATAATATGTCTTAGATCATTCAATCTTCCGGGATTTATAGGTTTGTTTTCTAAATTCCATTTCTCTCTACTTTTTCCACCCTTCCAATTCTTTGTTGTGAATCCTAAAATTTCTACTTTAACAGAACATCTTTCCAGGGTTCTTGATAAAATATCCGCGCAAATTGCTGCAACCGAAATTGGTCTTCCTCGCATGGATCCAGAATTATCTATAAGAAGAGTTACTATTGTATCTTTAAATTTAGTTTCCTTTTCCATTTTGAAAGATAATGGATGAAATGGATCAATAATAATCCTTGATAATTTCGAAGAATCTAGCACACCTTCTTCCAAATCAAATTCCCAAGATCTATTTTGTTTTGCTAATAATTGCCTTTGAAGTTTATTCGCAAGTTTAGTAACTAAGCTCTGTAGATTAGTAAGTTGCTGATCTAAATTTTTCCTAAGTCTTATGATTTCTTCATCATTTTCTAATTCTTCAGCATTTTTTACTTCATCATATATATTAGTAAACACTTTATATTTTTCTTTGAACAAGTTTTTTTGATTATTTTTCATTAAAGTTGGATCTCCATCAACTTCTTTTTGACTCGAATCTTCATTGTCATTAGAAGAATCAAGGTTATTTTCTGAAACACTTAAATCAGGATCGCCACTTTGAGCTTTTTCTTTTAGAGATACATTGCTTTCTTCATTATCTTTTTCAGATTGAGAAGAATCTTCTTTTGGGGTCTCTTTTTTTTCTTCCTTTTCCTTCGAGTCTGAATCTTCAAAATCAAGATTGCTAATTATATCCGCAACCAATCGGTTAAATTCATTTTGGTTTTTAATGCAACTATTTAGTTCTTTTAATCTTTGTTTTAAATTTTTATCAAATGAATCTTTCCAGTAACTCAACACTTTTTTTGTAGTATGATTTTGTTTTACGTTAAAGAAATGACTTCTTAAATACAATTCAAAGGCTTCCGTTATTGGAACATCTGCTTCAGTTTTAATTTCTTCAATTTTTTTATTTTTAAATTTGTTTTCATAACATTGAGTTATATTATATTTGACACCTTTTAATTTATCTGATCCTATCTTTTCATATCTAATTTTTTCTGCAATGGCATATAACGCTTTGCTCATTGCACCCTTAGGCTCATTTTTAAGGTAAATTTTCTTATCAGTATATTTTATTTTTAAAGCCTCAGAGTCAGCAAAGGCTCTTAAATTTGTAAAATCCTGTAATTTTCTTAAACTTGCTATTTCCGGTAAATTTAACGAATTTTTTTTTGAAGACAGGTTGCTACCAAATTTAATTTTGAGATCAAAATTTTCAGAAATAGCTTTAACTGTTGACGAAACAGCAGATTTAAATCTTTCTTTTAAAAGTTCCTGTTCATCCATTTTAGAGATTTATATTTTGATATTAATTGTAGATTCTGGCAAATCTTCACCAAAACATCTTTGGTAATATTCTGCGATTATATTTTTTTCTAAGTCATCACATTTATTTAAAAACGTTACTCTAAATGCATATCCTATATCTTTAAATATTTCTGAATTTTCTGCCCAGTGTAAAACTGTTCGAGGACTCATTACGGTAGAAATATCACCACCAACAAATCCCTTTCGTGTTAAGTCTGCAACTTTAATCATATTTGAGACAACTTCTTTGCCTTCCTTGGTATTAAAACTTTTAGATTTAGCAAGAATTATTTCTAGTTCTTTATCAAAACTAAGATAATTTAAAGTTGTTATGATATTCCATCTATCTAATTGTCCCTGATTTAATTGTTGTGTTCCCTGATAAAGTCCAGTTGTATCACCTAATCCTATTGTATTTGTTGTTGCAAACAATCTAAAGAATGGATGTTGTTTTAAAACTTTATTTTGATCCAATAAGGTAAAACTTCCTTCTTTTTCAAGAACTTTTTGAATTACAAACATAACATCTGGTCGTCCAACGTCATATTCATCAAATACTAAAGCTATAGGATTTTGTATTGACCATGGAAGTATGCCTTCTTTGAATTCAGTAATTTGTTTATTGTCTTTAACTACAATTGCATCTTTGCCTACTAAATCTATACGACTTATATGGCTATCTAAATTTACTCTAATACATGGCCAATTTAATCTTGCTGCGACCTGGTCAATATGAGTTGATTTTCCCGTTCCATGATAACCTTGTATTAAAACACGTTTGTTAAATGCGAAACCAGAAATGATAGCTAAAGTTGTGTCTCTATCAAATTTATAGTTACTGTCGATTTCCGGGACATATTCGTTTTTTTTCGAAAAACCATCAACTTTCATTTCAGTATTTATTCCAAAAATTTGATTTACAGAAATTTTAATATCTGGAACTAATTCAGTTAAATTTGTCATATCTATTCTGCTACTTTCTTATCATTATCAGTTTTAAGTGACTGTAAGCCAAAGTTATTTTCTTTAATTTATCTTCAAACTGTTTATTACCTGCGTTTCTATCAGGGTGAAATTTTTTTACAAGAGTTTTAAATTTTTTTTGTATAATTGACCAATCTGCGTTTAATTCAAGTCCCATAATTTGAAAAGCATCCTTATCTTTTTCACTTAATTTTCTATCGGTAAAGTTATTTACGATTTTTTCTTGTTTAAAAAAATTAAATTTGTCACTTAAGGCATTATTCCATAAAATATTAAAAAAATTATCAGAAGAAGAAAATTTTTGTGTTGGGCGATGCCATGTAAGATCTGATTTTAAAAAATCTTCAATTTCATTTTGAGACATACCTTCAAAATAATTCCAATTTTTATTAAATAATTTAATGTGTTCTTCACATAACCATTTATAGTTTTTGCTATTATCTTTTTCTAGCGGAGCCTTAAATTGTCCACTTTCCTCACAATTTTGCCATTCGCAAATATTTTCCATTGTCAAAAACTATTATATGTTTTAATATTTTGAAAGCAAAAAAATGAATTTCTTTGATGAAGTTAAAGAAAAAGTTAATAATAAAATTAATCCAGAAAATATAATTTTAATTGATAATTCTCATCTTCATAGTAAGCATAAATCTTTTGATATAAATAGATTTCATCTTAAAATTATAATTAAATCTAAAAAATTAAAAAGTATGAGTAAAATTATGGCACATAAGGAAATCTTTTCAGTTTTAAAAGATGAAATGAGTAATAAAATTCATGCACTGGAGATAGAAATTCAGTAAGTTTTATAAAAAGTAAGAATTCAAAAAATTTCTAATTTCGTCACTTTTTAAAGAAAATTCTTTAGGTAGTGTTGTTTTGCCAATTTTGTTTAGTAAAATCAAATTAATTTTTTCATCTATGTTTTTTTTATCTTTTTTCATAAAATAAATAATTTTTTTAACTTCATTTTTCTTAAAAGTTTTTGTAATAAACATTGGCAATTTTAAATTAAGATAATGTTTTTTTATTAGCAATAAGTCTTTAAGTGATAATTTTTTTCTCTTATTAGATAGTTCACTAGCTATCATCATACCTAGCAACACAGCTTCACCGTGGTTTAATTTTTTTGAAAAATTTTTTGCACCTTCAAAACCGTGTGCGAAAGTATGTCCGAAGTTTAAAATCATCCTTAAATTTTTTTCTTTTTCATCTTTATTAACAACTTTACATTTAATTTTACAGCTTTTAATAATCGCTTTTTTTAGAAAAATATTGTTTTTTTCATTAATAATTTTTTTGCCATTTTTAAAAAGCCAAAGAAAGAATTTTCTGTCCAAAATTATTGAATGTTTTAGTATTTCACCATAGCCTGAAATTATTTCTCTTTGCGGTAAACTTTTTAATATTGATATATCGCTTAATATAAAATCTGGATGGTAATAAGTTCCTATAAGATTTTTACCTTGACTTGAATTAATTCCAGTTTTTCCTCCTATAGAAGCATCAGCTTGAGCTAATAAAGTAGTGGGAATATTAATAAATTTTAATCCTCTTTTAGTAAGATTAGATATAAAAGCCGATAAATCGCCAAGAACTCCACCTCCCATAGCAATTACACAATCCGACTTATTAAAATTATCATTTAGGAGTTGCTCAATAATTTTATTTGCAACCTTAAAACTTTTGGTCCTTTCGCTCGCTGATAATTTATAAATTTTAAGTTCATATTTTTTTAAAGATTTAATTAATTTTTTTAATAATAACTTAGGTAATTTATTATCGCTAATAATGCATATTTTTTTTACATTAGGTAAATTTTTTTTTATTAGCCAACCCGCTTTATTTAAAATGTTATTTCCGAAATAGATTGGATAGGTTTTGCTTTTAGTTTTAACAATAAGTTTAGTATTTTTCATAAAAAGTTATAATTTTTTTAGCGATACTTTCTTTACTTTGGTTGTCACAATTGATTTTATGATTAGCCAGTTTATAAATATTTTTTCTTTCATCATATAATTTATTGATTTTTTTTTGGTTATTTTCTTCATTCAGCAAAGGTCTTTTATTGCTCCATTTTATTCTTTTGTTTAAATCTTTTAAATCAGCGTCTAGCCAAATTGATACCGCATTTTTTAATATGCTATCTCTAATAGTTTTGTCCATAAATGCACCCCCACCTAAAGCTATAACTGAATTACTTTTTTTAAGTGATTTTAATACTTCTTTATTCTCTTCTAATCTAAAAAACTTTTCTCCTTTTTTTTTAAAAATTTCTGAAATTTTCATTAAGCAATTTTCCTCAATATTTGTGTCGGTATCGATAAATTTTAAACCTGTCTTTTTAGCGACAATTTTACCTAAGGTAGTTTTACCGACGCCCATCATTCCCAACAAAACTAGGTTTTTTCTCACATTTGCCTGAATTTTTAAATTTGATTTTTCACAATTATGTCTTAATTTTCGAGTGTAAATACAATTTAACAATTATGCAACTTAGATTAAATCCCAGAGCTAATAAAAATTTGATAAATAGGAATTTAGTAATTAAAATTATTTTAATTTTTCTAGTATTCTCTTTAGGAATATTTTTACTTGATAAAATAGATTTTCCAACACCAAAAAAACTTATCAAGCAAGAAATTAGCAATGATAAGCTCATCACACTTAAATAAATTAACATATTTTATATTTTTCATTTATTTACTAATTTTTAACAGCAATTTATGTATTGCCGCTGAAGATATATGGAAAAAAAAAGATAAAAAAAATACTCAAAGTATTGAAGTTGATAAAGAAAAGAAAATAACAATAGAAAGTCCGATTCTTTCAGATGATATAAATAAGATATCAATAAAAATTGACGAAAATAAAATTGAAGATTCAAATAAATCAGTAGTTGGTATATTTGATCCCGAAGAAAATAATTTTAATTTAAATATGTGGTTGGATACGGATGGGAAGGATATCAAAAAAGTTTTAAAGAGAATAAATAAACTAAAATTATCCAAACTCTCCGAAGATTTACTTTTTCAGATTCTATTTACAAATGCATATTCTCCAAAAATAAATTTAAATTCTGAAGAATTTTTAAAAATAAAAATAAATTGGTTAATTGAAAAAAATAGAATTCAAGATTTGGAAGTTTTGTTAAAAAAAAATCCAGAAGTAGGTCAAAGTTCAAAAGCTATAAAATTCTTAATTGATGAATATCTTTCATCAGCAGATATAAAATCAGCATGTGAAAAGACAAGTTTTATAGATCGAGAACTTCAAAATACTTATCTAGAGAAATTTACAATTTACTGTTTAATATATAATGACCGAAAAGATGAAGCTCAATTAATTTTTGATATAATAAAAGATAGAGGGTTCAAAGATAAATTTTTTGAGGACAAAATTAATTTCCTATTAGGAATAACAGGTAGTACAGAACAAAAAATTCTAGATAATAATCTTTTTAATTTTTATTTATCCCATGTCACTATTGATAACATTCAATATGAACCAAATAACAAAACCGATAAATATATATGGAGATATCTTTCTTCTGCAAATTTAATTCAAATTGATAATTTTGAAAATGAAGATGTAATATCAACTTTTGAAAAAGCCGCGGCAAAAAATACTTTTGACAATGATGAAATTTTTAAAATCTATTTAAAAATGAATTTTAATTTTAATCAGTTAGTAAATGCAAAAGAAATTTACAAAAATTTACCTAATTATAAGGCTAGGGCATTAATTTATCAAAGCATGCTATTAAGTGATAATGTTGAAAAAAAAATCAATTTATTATTTTTGCTTAAAGATTTATTTATAAAAGATGAACTTTTGGATGTTTATACTGAGGAATTGGCAAGTATTTTGAAATCTATTGATCCAAATGATATTCCCGAAGATTATGAAGAATTAGTAGCTCAAAATCAAAATATAAACTTAACCAAAAAAATCAAATTTGACAATAATATATTGCATAGATCAAAAATCATAAAGCATTTTTTGGACGATAATACAAAACTTAGCAAAACTGAAAAAGATTTTAAAACCGTTTATAAAAAAATAAAAAAGAACAAAAAATATTTTATTTCCATAAAAGACATTATTGTTTTAGAGTCTCTTGCGATCGATGGAATTTCTTTACCAAACGATTTAGATTATGCTAAGTTATCTTCTCAATTAACAGTTCCAGAAAATTTACAAGATTTAGTAAGTCAAAATCAAATAGGTTTAGTTATGCTTAAGATTGTCGAGATAATTGGAGAAGATAATATTAGTGATCTAGATCCAGAAACTTTATATTTTTTAAATAAAATATTAAATGATTTAAATTTGAAGAAAATTAGAAATAGTATTTTGAGCGAAGCACTTCCTGTGAAATTATAAGTTATTTTTAAATTTAAAATATTCCTATTACTTGACTATAATAATCTTATAATTTATTCATATTTACATGGCTTTAAGAGAAATTTTAACTGAACCAAACAAGCTTTTAAGAGAAAAATCCTTAGCGGTAGAAAAAGTGGATGAAGATTTACAAAAACTTATGAACGATATGTTAGAGACGATGTATGCGGCTCCAGGAATTGGATTGGCCGCCATACAAGTCGGAGTACCTAAAAGGGTTATAGTTCTTGATATCGGGTGGCGAAATAAATCAGAAAGTACAAATGATGAGAAACAAGTGGTAAGAAAAAACCCAATGTGCTTTGTGAATCCAGAAATAATTGTAAAATCTCCAAACAATTCAACATATGAAGAAGGTTGTTTGTCAGTACCTGGTCAATTTGCCGAAATTGAAAGACCAGATAAGTGTCATATAAAATATTTAGATTATTATGGGCAGTC
>JYMV01052218.1_pt1 | contig 14256 bp, 10 predicted proteins | sample 338911 | NCBI WGS metagenome assembly JYMV01 (sample SAMN03354496, study PRJNA234377) | hydrothermal vent metagenome | biome: Deep sea; feature: Hydrothermal plumes at the Eastern Lau Spreading Center, Western Pacific Ocean; material: Seawater | place: Tonga | collected 2009 | depth 2000 m m
TTTATCTGTTTGGTTATCATTTGAGTTCCTTGTCAGCAGCAAGGGCTGTTGCTCTGGCCACTGTTGCTATTGGTTTTGGCGGTTCCATGACCTACGGGCAAACCCTAGGATTAACCCAGGATGCGCCGTTGATCGGAAATATGGCTGCCTTACGCTGGGGTTTATTGGGCACCTTTATTAAAGGTTCGATCTGGATCGGATATTTTGGCCTGTTTCTGGGATTGGGTTTAGGTGGAAAAAAATATACTATGGTTGAAATGGCACTAGCGCTGATTGTGGCAATATTTCTTTTTTACCTTGGTATATATGTATTAAATGAACCTTTTGATCCTGCCAGTAAAAAATTACCAAGTATTTATTTTTCTGATCATTGGCACTGGGAACCCGGGGAGACGTTGAAACCGCGGCGAGAACAATGGGGTGGATTGCTTTTCGCTCTGGGCTGGTTGATCGCTTACACTGGTTTTATTAAGAAAGATCTATTGGCCAGGAATATGGTGCTCTGGGGCATGTTGGCTGGTGGGCTAGGTTTTTCTCTTGGGCAAAGTGTACAGGCCTACCACGCCTGGAATGTGGATTGGTTTCAAATGGGGTGGCTTGCCAGTATTGAACCAAACATCAACTGGTGGAATATGATGGAGATTACTTTTGGTGCAGTTTTTGGCTGTGTACTGGCCCTTGGTTCGATGAACCGATCGAACTTGGATTCAAAACAGAACTTGGTTTGATGGCTATCCATATTTTTGCACTTGTGACCTGGAATTTTATGTCTTTTTCCACTTTTGACTGGTTTGCCGATCGGGCGCTTACGATGGGATTGATTCCCCTCCTGGCGATTCTAGGTGGTCGTATCTGGCCTTATTTCGTGTGTTTACCAATTACAGCGTTGCCAATTGCTGGTAAAACATTGCGTCAGTTGGCCTACCGTACCGATGATATATCTCTATTGTTCGGCTGGTTTATTTATTTTATGGTCCCCTTGGCCTTGGTAACCTGGTTTGCAATAAAGCTGATCCAGCGCCCTGATAAGAAATTGAATGGGCATTTTTTTAGCCGCCGGACACTGATTATTAGCACAATCTTCTATTTTGTTCTGAACTGGGCCTTTTTCGAATTCCCCTGGCCATGGTCCGATTGGACAGCTCGTACTCCCAGCGGTATCATATTTATAATATGCGCAGCAGGTCTTCTACTATTGACTTTTTACTTCGATCCCAGAAAGGGAGGGTGGCAGTTTAATTCTTCTTGAGACCTACTAGAATGATATCCTGATCCCCAGCTTAAATCCCCTGGGGTTTAAGAATGCAGTCTGAATATTATCCGGCATATTGATGTACGCCTTATTATCCAAGATATGTTGTACAACCCCCGGTTCTGCGTTCTGCCATTGACCGTCAATGAATTGCTTATACGTTGCATTAGTATATACATAGTAAAGTTCATTTGGATCTCTTGATTCCATTACCACAGCTGGAGGCAGGAGGTAATCACCCCGCACTATGTTTATGGGCACAAATTCCACGTTTGGTTTTGGGTAATCACCTGGCTGATCATTGCCCGGAATAAACATATAAGGATATTCATAAAACTCAACATCATCAAATACCTTGGTTGGTAGGTGTAAGGAGACCATGTAGTCATTGTAATCACTTAAGGGATTTTCCCCGGTTATAATGAAAGGATGTTCGAAATACATAAACTTCAGATTTAACAGGTTGGTCACATCAATAAATAATTGTATTGTTCCAAACTGAGTCTTGAATTTTTTACTGAAGCGCAGATCCAGACTGTAGAAATCCTTTGTACGTACGTTATTTTTTATTGTTGGGTGCGGTATATACTGCACCCCAATTTTATCATCTACCTGATCAAGGATCGGCCCACTCCAGGTAAATACTTTGCCGGCACGCCATTGACCTAAGAGATCCATATGCCAATTAGATAACGGGCGCAATCCAATTTGTTCAGGTATAAAAAATTCCAGGTTCAGACGGGCATATGGTTGGGTTATAGGTTTCATTTGGTAGTGGTCCTGAGTTATGCTATAGTATTCATTCTCATCCAACGGGTTTTGAATAATTCCGGTTATACCGAAATTTCCAGAACTAAAATTCATATAGGTATAATTCAGGAAACCCCTGACCCAATTTCCCTTAACTTTGCTCAAAGTCAATTCCAGGCCACGGATATCATTATAATTGTTGGGTATTGCGATTGTATAGATCATTGCATCACTTACGAACGCCTGAAAACTGACCTGCTTATCCACACTGCGGGAATAACCTGAAAACTGCAGTAAATATTCATTGGTCAATATCCTTTCATAACCTATTTCATAAGCGCGGGTCCTGGGCATGGGCATATTGGGATTACCCAGTCCGGTAATAGCACTGCGATTGACCGTAAAGGACTTTTCTTGCATCCGATACAGGTACTGGGCTTGGGGCATCTGGCGGAACTGTCCGTAATTGAAATAGAATTTAGTTTTGTCTGTGATTGGGAATGATATACCAATTCGCGGACTCAACGCCACCTGTTTTTCTGCGCTGACTGTTGCGGCTGAATCCTTTCGAGCATCGTTATTTTGCTGGGTAAAGAATTGATCAAAATCACTGAATATGTGGTTTTCACCTCCAGCAGAAAAATAGTCCATTCGCGCACCCAGTTTCATAACCATTTGATTAAATGTGAACTTTCCCTGAATATATGCAGCTCCTTGCTGCGGTGTGGCTGTCCATGATTCATGCAGTCGGTAAGGCGATTCATAATCTATATTTTCGCCAAACAAGAGATTAGAAATTGACCCAATAGCCATGACTCTGGTATCTACCGCATCATTAAATTCTGAAGATATGTCATAATTGCTATATATATATTCAAAACCGGCTTTCAGTTGGGTGCTGGAATTCATTTGTTTGGTAATATCAAAATTCCCCGAAATAACAGACACACTTGAAGTATCTCTGTTCTTGGTGATATTTTTGAGATCAGGACGTAAAAAATAATCTGAACGCAAGTAATGCATTTTCATTTCATAAAATGTGCTGGCATTCAGTGTGCGCGATAATTTACCGGCGAACATACTATGATTAATATCTGATAGACCAATACTGGCATTTTTAAATAGTCCCTCTGTCCTAAAAAAATCATTTTCAAAACCCCAGGGGTAGGCCGGTATTCCTGCCTCCATAACTGTACTGATCGAGTCTGCGGTGCCCTTTTGATTGGTGAATAAACCGCTAAGAGTGAGTTTAAGATCTGGTTTAATATTTGAAATGAGTTTGAATTGAAATGTTTCATCCTGACGAAGATCTTCACCAAATTGCTCCAAATAAGGTATAATATTATTTCGATAGGATGTCAGAAACCGCAGATTGCCAAAACGTTGACTCAGTGGTCCGCCTATGGTCAGATCTATATCATGGCCGGCATCGTTAATTGGTTTCCATTTGCCAGGAAAATTCAATCGTTGGCCGGAACGATTTCTTATAAATAAATCCGCGCTAAAATGATCCTTGGGTGGGTCTTTCGTAATAATCTGTACCAGACCGGAACGGACATTTCCATAAGCAGCATCAAAACCACTGGTCTGTACTTGTATCTGCTCCACCGCTGTGTAGCTGAGTCCGGTAATAGGACCATTGGTTCGTCCTTCTCTTAGGTTTATCCCATCTACAATAAATGATGTAGAGTTAATATTCCCGCCTCGGATTGTCATATTTGGTTCAACACCTGCTTGCAGGCGGACCGCGTCTTCAATCGTAGTTATAGGAAGATTTTCCAGATTTGCAGCATCCAGGTTGATCGTATTCGCCGATATGCCAGGTCTGATCAACTCGCGCTCTGCTATAATGGTTACTTCTTCACCTTTTAAGACTTCTTCGTCAAGTATAAAATTGATATTCGTGGTCTGGCCGGGGTATACCTTTATATCTATAACAGTTGTCTGGGTATAGCCAATATAGAATGCCCTAATGCTGTATGTCCCGGGAAGTATGTTTGCGATAATATAGATACCGCTACTGTCTGTTGATCCTCCAATGTCGGTACCAATAAGTAGAATGTCTGCTCCGCGCAGAAGCGCGCCTGTAGTTGTTGTTTCGACCCTGCCGCTAATGTTACCGGTCTGCGCCTGAATTGGATAAGCTGTAATGAAAAATAACGATAGCCAGGATAGAATACAGTGGTTATTAAATAGAAAACGCCAAAACCAGTATTTGTGCATTTTCTATTTTAAGACAATTTAAACAATGAAACGAATATCTAGGTTAAAAGTATTACGGATTACTTTGCTTAGGCATCAAAATACTGTTGTGTAATGTCGACGTAAATAATCAAGTGTTGCCCAGGATGAATCAAACTGGATTGTTTTTTCACTTTTTTGTTCCAGTTGACCAGTTCCGAAACGGATACATTAAAACGATTGGCAATGCGGCCTAGAGAATCACCATTTCTGACCTGGTAAGCAACCTTTTGTATTGTTTCTGGGCGGGATACGTCCGGCCTATTTTCGCATTGAAATAATTTAATTGTTTGGTCAATCTTCAAATAATCTTTTGTCTTCATGTTATTCCAGACGGCAAGTTCATCGATGGTCACCTCAAACTCCTTGCTTAAATCCCACAACGAGTCCCCTATTCTGTATAGTGTGGGTCGTGCTCATCTGTCGGAAATACACTACCAGGTAAAATTTTTGGAACCAGCAGTTGCTCTCCCGCAATGATCGTATTCGATGATAATTTGTTGACCGCTTTGATAAGCACCACTGATGTGGAGTAGTTTTTTGCGATTTTGCTCAAACAATCACCACTAATGATATTATAATGAACCCATTGGATTGAACCTTCTGTTGGCAAGTCTGCAATTAAAGCATTCATTAACGATTCATTTTCTACCGGAATCAGGAGCTGATGGGGTCCGTCAGGAGCTGATTGCCAGAAATTGAAACCTGGATTAAGCTGGTATATATCTTCTAGTTGTAGATCCATTATATCCGCCAGCGCTGTTAAATCAATTTGTGTGGGCAAGTTCACAATGGTAAACCTGGCACTATTTGGTAATTCGGGCAATCTTATGCCTAAAGAACTGCTATTATCAATTACGTGAATCAGAGCCAGCAGTCGGGGTACGTACTGTTTTGTTTCCTGGGGTAAACTCAAAGACCAAAAGTCCGTGCCTTTGCCCCAAGCTGCATTCCGCCTTTGGACATAGGAAACGGTGCCTTCACCAGCGTTATAGGCGGCGATAGCAAGTAGCCAGTCGCCATCAAATCTTTTATGTAAATACGTTAGGTAATCAAGGGCGGCCTGGGTTGAAAAAACAATATCCCGGCGGCCATCATACCAGCTATTTATTGGCACACTATATTGCCGTGCAGTACTGGGTATCATCTGCCAGAAACCGGCAGCACTGCCATGGGAAAATGCATAGGGGTCATAATTGCTTTCTATGAAGGGTAGTAATGCCAGTTCCAGGGGCAGGCCTCTTTTTTCCAGTTCTGTGGTTACATAATGAATATAAGGACTAGCTTGGTGTGACAAGTAATTAAAATACCAGGATCCATGATTTTTGATACGTTCAATCTCCTGCTGTACTGTCTTGTCCTTGTAGTACGTATTCCATGATAAATTTTCTTTTAAATGTTGCCATAGATCTGTTTGTGGCTCGGGTTCTGTAATTAGCGGATCAATATCACAGGCACTGTAACAAATTACTTCCCCGTTATCGACTACTTTTATTAATACATCAGTGGTTCTCGTAAGGGGAGAGTAGTGTTCCGTAAGAAAAATTATAACCAGGAATAATGAGAATATGTATTTCATAAAATTTTTATATGTTGTGTTTAAATGCTTGGTCAACCAAAAAACGGGTCTGACAGGAGGCCAGACCCGTTTCATTGGATTTTGTGTGTGCCATACTCCAAATAGCTGGTTTAGTCATTCGATCCTAGCACGGCTGAGTAAACATCCTCATCCTCATCAGCAGTGAATTTCGTATCATTACTATCTTCATCAGAATCTAAACTATCTTCTTTGTCTTTTACTGGAGAACTTTTTGCCGCCAGTTCCTCTGCATAGGATGTGGTGTATTCCTGTCCATTCCAGGTGAATGCGTGGTCGGTACCAAGCAATGCACGTGCTTGAGCAAATGCTTCATTAAAAGATTCCGGTTCTGAAGCTACCGTTTCGAGCTCTGCTTCTGCATTTTCAGCTTCCTCAATTATCACATCTATAGCTTCAATTGCCTCAGCGATGTACGCTTCAGCGCGATCGTCAAGAACAACTTCTTCTGAAGATTCTTCATAGGGACTCTCATAGGATAACTCTGGGGCACGGTTATTAGCACTCATTATCATCAACATTGCAATGATGCCGAAAGACAGTGTTACGAAAGCTACTCTACCACGATTTATTTTGTATTTGTTCATTTTTTACTCCTTTTTCATTTTCGTTTATGATCACAATTGGTTGCAATCGGTAGGTTTTACATGGTAGATGCGGGATCAGTTCCAGTAATTATTTGCAATAGTCTTGATATGTGAGCATTGTCACAATGCAAGCACCATTTTCAATAATATTGGAACCTAGACGGATATAAGAGTATTAAACAAGGTTGCAAACTACGGTTTGGTTTTTTTACACCTAGGGTCTAAGCTCAGCTATATATTGTATTGGTTATAAATAATGAAAATGGTAAGCTTTTTCAGATACATAGTTATATAAATAATGAAGAATAAATCGATAGTAGTATTTTATACCCTCTGCGCACTTGTGCCAATTATCTTTATTGCGGTAGCTTTCTTCGGACCGGAAAAAGAAATAGCTATTTCCTTAAAAGGACCGAATACTTTCGGTCTCGATGATGAAAAGATCACCAAGAAATATGATTATATAGAAAAGAAGGAAAAGGAAAAACGGGAAAAATTTAAAAAAGAGGTGGAAAAAATATGGGATTCCTACAAGGAATCAACATCGAAGACCTATGTATCCTACAGTAAGGATCTCACTTCCCGGACAATAGTAGATTTTGAGAAAGGGGAGGTTACCATAGAGGTGATCGTGGATGAAAATGAAAGCAAAGACGGTTCTTACAACCTTGATCTAAACCCGGGTCAAAAGATTAACATCACTCAAATAGGCAATGTGAAAAATATTATTCTTTCTATCAACGCATCACTAATTAATACGATAACTTTTTTCGCGTTACAAGATAAAAAAGATGATGGCGATCAAGATGGATCGAGAAGCGGCAAAGGCCTTAATTCTAAATTTTTACGGCAATTGAATAATATTCTGAAAGAAAAAGGAGACGACGGAAAACCGATTTTGAAAGATCAATTAGTTGATGCCAGCGGTAAAGTTGTGAAAGGTATGAGCAATACTCTGAATTTTGCCAAATCTGTTGTCAGTACACAATCCAAAAAGGTACGCATGCATTTTTCAAAGGATGGAAAAAAACGGACCATTTTTTCCATCAAGATACCGATGAGTGATGATCATATTGCCAAGCGCAGGGACAGATATAAGGACCTTATTGTTATAGAGGCAAGAAGGTTCAACATTCCTCCGGAAATTGCATTGGCAATTGCCGAAACAGAGTCGGCTTTTAACCCCAAGGCAAAGTCTCATGTTCCCGCCTATGGATTGATGCAATTGGTTCCGAAATCGGGTGCCCGGGATGCCTACCAGTGGATCTATAAAAAGGATAAATATGTCAGCGGCAAATACCTATACAAACCCAAGAACAATGTTGAACTGGGGTGTGCTTATTTATCCATGATCAGGCATCATTATTTTTCTCGTATTCGTGATGATGAACGAGCGTACCTTTGTGCCATACCAGCTTATAATACAGGTGTTGGGAATGTATCTAAGGCTCTCGTTGACAAAGCAAACATTAAGGAAGCATCTAAAAAGGCAAATAAGATGAGTACAGAGGAACTGTATGATAAACTGTATACAGACCTCAGCAGTAAGGAAGCAAAGAATTATCTAAAAAAGGTCTGGACTAGAAAAGAAAATTATAAATGATCAGCTTTTTGTTTTTGCGAGATTCATCCGCAAGATAAATACCCGCAGCGAACTGAGAATAATTGTACCAATAATTACTACATAGACAACCCGGGCCATGTATTCAGCACCAGGCATACCGGCCTGGATCACTGCCTGGATCAGTACAGCAGCAGCCAGTCCCCGGGCAAAAACTGCATTAACCAGTTGTCGCTGGTCTTTTGGCATCCCCTTAGTTAATGGCATTGATCCCATGCGAGTAATCATGATCAGCACCGATAAAATGCTACCTATAACCAGCGCTGTTTGATCCGTAATATCAAGCAGGATACCCACATAAATGAAAAACAGCGCTTTTAGAAAAAAGGAAATCAAATTGTAATACCGTTTCTCAGTTGCTGAGGTTACTTCTACACCAAGCTCACCCTGGATGGCTTTTTGTTTTTCCGCAACCGACCTGGAAAGAATCCCTTCTTTTATAGAGGAAAGTTGCTTTGAATTATTGAGGATCAATCCCAGGAATAAAGCAGCAATAGGTCCATTACCTCCAAAGTATTCCGTTGCCAAATAAATCAGTATTAAATATGCAATCGTAATAATATAATTTTGTTCTTCAAACACTCTGATAACAATCCATATTATGCCGCCCAAAACACCGATAAATCCAGCAATGGCAAATAATTCAATAAGGTAAGTGAGTGTTTTTTGAACACCAAAAATTCCAGTAATATAAACTTCTATAACTGATAGCGTTGCCACAATACAGAATACATCTGTAAGTGCAGATTCAAGGGCTAATCTGGAAAATAACTTTCCTCCTACACGTATCTGACTCAATATAGGAATCACAAATGAAGATGATACACCAGCAAGGGAAAACCCAATAATCATTGATGCCATCATTGTTGTTCCATCAAGATGATATTGATGGATATAGTAAAATGTTCCCCCCACTACGATTGTGGAAATAACAAAATTGTATATTGTCAGGATGAGACTGGAAGAGAATTCCCTGATCAGCGAGGATAGATTAATATTAAATGCACCATCAAAAATCAGGATCAATAGAGTGAAGGTCGTGAATACTGGTGCAACGGAAGCTAGATCCTCTGGCGATGTGTATCCGAACCCATTGGGGCCGATAAGAAATCCAAGTATAATAAGAAACAAAACATCGGGTATGTTTGTCCGGCGAAATAATGCCTCGGATAAGAAGCCAAAAATCGCTATTAAGCTAAATGCCAGTAATGCGGTATTAACGTTCAAAATACTAGGCGAATATTAATCGATTTTTACTTGCACTATTTATTTAATTTTTCCGATGTGGGCTTTGACCATCACCGTTTCTGTCCAATAAATTGGCCAAAAACCTTCTATTGTTTTCGAAAATTTTGGAGCAATTAAGACATCATATTCTTTATTTTTATTTAATAGATCCTGTAAAGCTAAGTTTTCAGTATCAATAAATATTAGTCCTAATATTTGTGCTGCGGTTGTTTCATTATAATCAAATTCCGATGATATAATTGGAATATTTGTCGTAGCCATTCCAATAGTTGCAGTTTCGATCTTTCTTTTAAACATTCTATCAAAATCAAATCCTATAATTTTCACCGATTTTGCCTGGCCCCAAACTTCATCGGATATATCCAGGTCTTTTAATTGAATCTCCGGTGTCACGATACTGTGGGAAACCATTGTACAGCCAGACATTAAGATAAAAATGGTGATTAGGAATAAAGTGATTTTTTTCATCAGTTTACCTTTCTTTATTAGACCATAAAAATAAAACTTCGTCTTTATAATAAATATAGGTTTTTCCTATAGTCGCGAATATTATATCAAGCATTTTTCTGCATATTATTTGCAAGCAATTTTGATTAATATAACCATTATGAAAAACAATATCAGAAATATTGTAATATTTAGTGCGTTAGCACTTCTTATCAGTAGTTGCACTAAACAAGAAAGTGAAAATAAAGTAGAAGACATGAATATTAAACTAAGCTGGGGCATGATCACAAATATGTTGGGAGGGGAATCAAGCTGCAGGGCTGTATTTACTATCCACAACAATGCTGACCAAACATTAGGCAATTCAGGCTGGGCTATATATTATTCTCAAATTCCCAGGAGGGTAACGAATGAACCCAATGCCAAAGCAATTGTAAAACATATTAACGGGGACTGGTTTAAAATTATTCCAGCACAGAATTTTTCTCTTGCTCCAAATGAGCAAGTAACGGTGCATTATAATCTTTCACATTATTTGATCAAGGAAACGGATGCGCCACTGTATCCATATATTGTACGGTATGATGACCGTGGTAGAGAAGTATCAGTCTCCAGAATAACCGATTATACTATTCTGCCATTCGAAAAACCAGAGCAGATCAATCGCGGCCCCAATGACGTTGTACCAATACCGAGCTCCGCCCATCGTTACCAGGAAAATGCAGTATTATCATTATTGCCGGAAAATGTATTGCCTAAGATTATTCCCACCCCCGTTAGCATAACCTCCCCAGCGGGCAATTTGGTATTGAGTGCTGCATTACAAATTCACTATAGTGCCGATCTATCGTCTGAGGCAAAATATCTTCGGGAAATGCTGCAGGTAATAACCGGCACAAAATTCACTATTCTTGAAAAAGATTATACTGGAGGGAAAGCGATTGTTTTACAAACGCAACCATTATCAATTAATGGTATTGCCTCAGAAGCATATGTGCTTGATATTTCTTCCGCTTCCGGCGTGAGTATTACTGGCTCTGATCCAGCGGGAGTTTTCTATGGCATACAGAGTTTAATGGCCTTACTGCCCGTAGATATTTATATAATGTCCCAAAGGAAGATCTTGGTTCCAACAGTACGGGTTGAGGATGCACCACGTTTTCCGTACCGTGGTCAGCACTTGGATGTCTGCAGAAATTTTTTCTCAAAAAATGCTGTGTTGAAACTAATGGATCTAATGGCCTTCTATAAGCTCAACACTCTGCAGTTATATCTTTCTGAGGATGAAGGCTGGCGAATTGAGATAGAAGCGCTCCCCGAGCTGACAGCGGTTGGCGGTCAGCGCCAGCATACATCTAAGGCTGCGGCAGCGCTCCATCCATCCTATGGTAGCGGACCAATCGCCTACGAAGAAGGCACCCATGGCAGCGGTTTTTATACAAGGGCAGATTTTATTGAAATGCTCCAATATGCTAAAGAAAGACATATTACACTGATACCTACTATCAACTTCCCAGGGCACGCCAGGGCAGCGATTAAGGCAATGGAGACACGGTACCGGCGCTTTATGGCCAAAGGCAAGGAACAACTAGCGAACGAATATCGGCTAATTGATCCCGATGAAAATTCTCAATACTCATCAGCACAAGGTTACGATGATAACGTAGTTAACGTAGCGCGAGAATCTGCCTATCGATTTTATGAAACGGTGATTAAGAGCATCAGTGATATGTATCGAGAAGCGGATGTCCCATTCACTTTTTTCCATACTGGTGGAGATGAAGTGCCGAATGGTTCCTGGTCAAATTCCCCTTTGATTAATAAACTCCTGGAAACGATGCCTGAAGTAAAAAATCCAATGAATCTTCAGGCCCACTTTTTCCGCCGCGCGATAGATATCTTAGAAAAATATGATGTAAAAATTGGCGGCTGGGAAGAAGTAGCCATGCTGAGAGATACACAAGGAAGACCTGTTCCCAATCCAGAATTTGTTGATAAAAAGGTCGTGCCGTATTTTTGGATCAATGCTTGGGGGCAGGAAGACCTGGCCTATCGTTTAGCGAATATTGGTTATGAAGTGGTCATGTGTAATGTAACAGATTTTTATTTTGATCTTGCTTATGATAAAGATCCAAAAGAACCGGGATTGTATTGGGGTGGATTCAATAAAACGAGGGACGCCTATGAAACTGCACCACTGGACCTGTTTAAGACTACAACTACCACTCCCAGCGGTACACCGATCGATATCGAAAAAACATTTAAAAATAGAGAATACTTACAACCGGAAAATAAAGAAAATATCATTGGTGTTCAGGGCCAGCTTTGGAGCGAAACCATTAAAGGTGACCAAATGCTGGAATATTATTATTTACCTAAGATCATTGGTTTTGCTGAAACAGCCTGGTCAGAGCGGGAGTGGGAAACTATTGCAGATCGGGAAGAACGGGAAAAAGCTATGGGAAAAGCATGGAATATTTTCACTAACACTCTAGCGAAAAAAGAGCTGCCCCGGCTCAATTCTATTTTTGGCGGTTATAATTATCGTATTCCATTGCCTGGCGCTGTAATCAAAAATGGGTTATTACAGGCGAATGTTGAATTCCCCGGGCTCGATCTTCGTTATACTACTGATGGTTCTGAGCCTACCCTCGAATCGTCCCTATTTACAGTACCTGTAGAAGTTTCTGGAACGGTAAAGATACGCGCCTTTGATGCGGCTGGCAACAGCAGCCGTACATCAATGATCAAAGCTGAGTAGTTATTGTAAGATTGTCGGTTTGTAGCAGCGGATAAATTCCTCCGGCATACGCTGCGGTTTCCCATTTTTGATATTCATGGATACCCAGTCTGTCTCGGCTCGTAAAATGGTTTTATCATCAGCCAGCCGAATGATTTGGTACTTGCGCTGACTGTTGAACCGATTATCGTTAGTAGCGATCCATGTACCGACAATCAGATCATCATTAACAAATGTTGCCGAAATATAATTGAGCTCATGGCGCTTGGCAACCATGGCCACACCAATATCCAGGTAATCATCAACGGACAGTCCCAAACTTTCCGAATGGGCATTGGCAGCTGTCATGATCCATTCCAGGTAGGTACGGTTATTTGCATGACCTAACTGATCAATGTCTTCCGGGAGCACCTGAACTTTCACGGTATACGGGTTCGGGTAGTCCCAGTTTAATTGATCCGGTGTATCTCCTGAGATTTCCATATCATTATTTTTTAGTGAGATATTGTCCTTGAAAAAAGACTACCGTTAGGAATTGTTTTTTCTTAAAACTTCCTGCTATAATCGATGGTCATTGTTAGGTCACCAGTTTCTTCATCTTTATCTAAAATGAACTTTCCCCTTGATAGTGCATCAATATCATAGAACATCCCGTCCTCGCGATCAAATTCACCTTCCAGCGCTGTCCATAGAAATACTTGCAATGTTGGATGAATCTTTTTCCCATAAAACAATGAAATTTCCTCAGCAAAAAGTTTTTCCGTAAGAACGCTTTTGACCACGTAGTGTTTTATCGAATTAAAGAAGTTCTTCTTCTCCAGCGCCACGGTTAACCATTCATTACGGCTGTTTGCGAATGAAGCTGTTTGCATGCGCAACTTTTCATCAACACTGGGATCATACTCTGGATCCTCTAAATATCGAATCAATAAATTCCGGTCCATTACTGAATTCCAGTTTTTTCTCACCGCATTGGCGTGATCTTTGGCCTTTTCTTTCCATGACTGAACCTGGGAGATAATATACATTTCATCCAGGCCATCGGGACCAAAGTAATCTTCTTTGCTCTGGTAATAAAAATCCATGTTGTTGAACATCCACCAATCTCCCAGCCGGTCCCTGTTTGCGCTGCGCAGTGCTACCATGATGGCCTCGGCCCAGATATCCAGTTCGATGATCCGTTTAACCTGGTCAAATATTGTGTCGTTATCTGCATTCTGTATGTTTTCGTAGGCATTCTTTTTTTCATATTTCAGTGCTGTGATCATCTGGTCGAAGACTTTTTGATCCTTCCTGGCGATGTCCTGCACCCAGGTGATAATGCCTTCGAAACCCATTTCCTTAAATTTCCTGGTGGTGATTTCGAACGCTATTTCGTCTGTTACCTTGTCCGGTTCTTTTTCCTCTGATCGGTATACGTAATCCTTGGAATCGTAAACAATATTTTCGTTTTTGTCCTTCATCTGGAAATCTGGCCGCATAGCAGATACCTACAGGTAAAAAATTGATTCTTTAACATTTTTTACAATGCTGAATCTAAGCCTATTACAATTATAATTGTTTTCTGAAAACTTGCTGGTATGGTAATGGGAAATGTGTGGGCCCTCAGGGATTCGAACCCCGGACCAACGGATTATGAGTATGCATCTTTCACGATGATAGAAGCACTCAAAATACGCATTTTGTCTAACTTTCTATGCATTTCCAAACATTCCGTCTATAATATTAAACTCTTCTCAATTAATTTATTGATATTAACTTTTGACAATGTAT
>JYMV01048245.1_pt1 | contig 14255 bp, 3 predicted proteins | sample 338911 | NCBI WGS metagenome assembly JYMV01 (sample SAMN03354496, study PRJNA234377) | hydrothermal vent metagenome | biome: Deep sea; feature: Hydrothermal plumes at the Eastern Lau Spreading Center, Western Pacific Ocean; material: Seawater | place: Tonga | collected 2009 | depth 2000 m m
TGTTGAGGGCGGCGAGCAAAGGACACGGGGCCATTGAAATTGCTGGCGTAAGACTCATTATTTTCCAACTCCGAATTGTAAAAAACACTTTCATATTGATTACCAAATTTAAGGTTATCATAGTTAATTCCTTTTTGCACTACGCTTCCCTGCACTCCAACACTAACAAGGTGTTTATCGGCACCAAGTCTCTTATGGTATCCCAATGCGAGCTGTGCTACCTGTGTTCCAAATTCTGCCGTGCCAGCCTTATCCGAATAGAGCGCTATTCCCGCTCCCCAAAAATCTTTGCCCAATAATTCCTTTTTGAATTTTTTATCGAAGAATCCAGCATAGGTAACAAAGGGTTTTATAAAAGATGCCCACTGATTTCGATAGTGTAAACCAACTCTGTAATCTCCTTCATAATTGCCCGTATTGGCCGGATTCAAGAGATGTGGTGAGGCCTGAAATTGGGAAAAGTGAATATCCTGAGAATAACCCTGGTTAAGGGAAAAAGCAAGACCTAATATGAATACAATTGTCTTTTTCATGTATTTATCATTGATTTTTAGCGGTATCATGGTACACGCCAATAATCATTCTTCTGTGTGATAAACAATTAATAATGGCTCGTTTCATTGATTCTTTTTGGTCAACGCAATAACGCTATGTCACCACTGCCCTCCTTCAAAGTTCCCGCACGATCCATTGCCTTATAATAATACGCGTAATTGCCCATTTCCTGTGGTTGTCCATTGAACATTCCATCCCAGCCCTGAAGGATGTCCGAAGTTTCAAAAACAACCTGTCCCCACCTGTTAAATATCTTAAATTCCTGAACATCAATTATACCAACCGCAAGCAAATAAATTACGTCGTTCACGCCGTCGTCATTCGGTGAAAAAGCATTTGGCACTTCCACCTGGGCGTCAACCACATAGACACGTACGGTGTCACGATTATAACAAGAATTAAGTGAGGTCCCGGTTACAACGTAGTCCGTTGTTGCAAAGGGAGAGGCCATGGGATTGTAAACTGTTGTACTGCTCAATGCTGTGGGGGGGCTCCAATTATAAGTAGCGGCCCCAAACGCGCCGAGCTCTACATCATCACCCAAGGTAATATAAACGTCAGATCCTGCGTACACATCCGGAATAGGATAAAAGTTAACATTTAGATTTCCTGTATCCACACAATTGTTTGCTGTTGTGATAATTAGCGATGTAGCATATGTAATTGTATCCGCGTATATGTGGCTGGGGTTTTGGATATATGACGAGTCATCATCTCCATATATCCATGTCCAGCCGGTAATTGGGCCGGTGTAAGCATTGGTATCGGACTGATCCTGAAAAAATACTGTATTCCATGGGCACACCTTTGTCCAGGAAAAATCAGCTCTGAGCGGATTAGGTGGCGTAACATCAATTGAAAGGGTATCTGCACAGGTGTAATCCTGGTTTACAACTAACACTACAGGATAAGTGCCGGTATCGGGATAGGTGTATGTTGGGTCTTTAAATATGCTCGTATCAGAATCTATTGTATCAACGCCAAAATCCCAGAAGAATGACTCGACGGGCTTGCCAGTGTATGTAAAATTAATTTTCAGGTTATCACATGGGTCAGGTTCTGAAGTAAATCCTAAGAGCGGGTCCGACAAACAGGCTGCAATGTTAAATTGAAAGTCTCTTTTGTTGGTAGAGAGCTTTACACTATCCCTGTATTCCGTGGCACATACAGCAACCACATAATTTCCAGGCAGGGTGGGAGTACCCGTCATCCATCCGGTAACAGGATCTATTTTAAATGAATCAACCGGCGCCCATATGGGGTACAGCGAATCATAAACACCTAAATATGGCACGTCAAAATGTACAACCGGAGGGCCGGGTGGGTCAGGAATTATCCCCAAACTTCCGGTGCTATAATCATTTGGTGCACATAAATAGTAAACCAGTGAATCACCATCGGGGTCGGTAGCAGAATGATCATAGGTAAACGGCTCGTTGAGGCAAATAATAGTGGGCGGATAATTATTAAAATAAGGTGAGCTGTTACACAAAGCTTCTGTCGAGTCTGGAATTTTAATATCAAACCCAAAGCCAACCGAGCTTGGATTTACAATATTCTGAATAATAACATTCCTACAGCATCTTTGATAAGTCATGTAAAATTCACCCGGAGGGAGGAAAAAATCTTCCTGATAAACAGCCTCATGTACACAGATGTCAGGTGGCGAATACAAGCATACGTTATAAGTATTGTTATCCAGCGTATCATCAGGTGGAAGCGCCATATTGAACTTAATGACCAGGTTGTCATTTTTGTCATAGACAGAAACAAATATCGGATCATCAAAAAACGGAACGCCGTTATAGCAATCTCTATATAATTTGACCGTGAATCGGTAAAATCCGGTAGCAGGATCGAGGCACTCATAATATACCTCACCACCAATTACGTGTGTTGCACTCGCCGGCTTCAACATCATAAATGAAATAATGATCACAAATGCGAACCGCAATATATTTGAGAAGTGTGTGGGTTTAATCAGCTTGTTCATGTAATTTCTTCTTAGACTCTCCTAAAAGTGAGGACATTCCATATCCTGAACGATAGCTTTTGAAGACTGCAAAACATATATCAGCGCAATCTCAAAGCTGCCTTGTCCGTTACTAGTTTCCTTTAGTGTAGAAACGTTAATATCATAGCTCATTCCCAGCGTAATGTCCATATACTCAAAGCCTGCCATAATAATAAAAGCATCTGAGTTTGCCCATTGCCGGTACCAGCCCCCTAACCGGATGGAAGCTTTCGATTTGGTATTGTATCTCGCCGCCAACCCTAAATTGGTTTCATTGGAGGCCTTTTGAATCATGTACAGGAAGCTGGGAAGCACATCCCATCTCTCCGTTACAAAAAATGATCCTCCTGCCTGTATCGCGGTTCTGTTGGATAATACATTAGACTCTGTAGTTGTCAGAAAATTTACCTTAGGCTGAGTTAGATGATAGGTAGATAATCCTACAAAAAATACCATCTTCTTCGAGTAGATATAATTCCAAAGCAATCCTGCATTTACATCAGCATATATGACACTGGTCCTGTCAAAAACTTCCTGGCCCGTTCCCGCTTCACTCTCACTGAGTATCTCATCTCCAAACCTGAGTTTTGATCTATCGAAACCCATTTGCACTACTCCCGCCTGAAGTCCCAAGGACACCAATTGCTTGCCATTACCAATCATATCTCTGTGATAAGCCAATGAACCAAATGCACCGGTAGTTTTTAAATCACCTTTACCAGCTTTATCGCTAAAGACACTGATTCCAAAACCCGCCATATCTGCAGCTTTCATAATCTTATCCAATATATGTACATCGTAGGTTCCGGTAAAAGTAACATAAGGATCTCCACCCGAAGCTCTTTTCCATTGACTTTTATAATTGGTAGCAAATCTATGCTTCCCGTTAAAGAAGCCGGTATGAGCTGGGTTCAGGGTTAACGGAGAAAAATAAAATTGAGAGAAGTGTATATCCTGTGCAACAGATTTGGTTCCCCAACTCAGCAGAATACAAGCGATAAATAGTACGAATAATGTTCTTTTCATTTTACTTTTATCTAAGCTCTTATTTTAACAGTGTAACGTTTCCACTAATCGGTCCAATTTTATCACCTTTCACCGAGGTCGCTTCCAACAACCACACATACACTCCGACTTCCATATTCTTGCCATTGTTCATATGTGTTCCATCCCATCCTCCTAATGGGTATATGATTTGATTTCTCTCTGTCGCTTCAAAAATCATTTCTCCCCATCTGTTAAATATTTTAAACGAAATTGATTCAATCGATTCTCCTTCCATGCCCTTCACGTCAAATACGTAAAGAATATTATTCGGAGTAGGCCCACTTCCATTCGGCGTGAAAGCGTCGGGAACCTCGGGTTCGAAGTCAGGAGATATTATTTCTACCGTTATCTCATTGGAGTCAACGCAACCGAATTTATCGATCATCACTACTTTGTAAGTGGTGGTTGAATCTGGAGTTGCGGTCGGATTTGCTAAACTTGGATCGTCCAAACCAGCCGCAGGGGTCCACACATAGGTCAAACCATCAGGTGCATTTGCGCTTAGCATTACAGCATCTCCAAGAAAGATGGTTGTGTCGCAGCATGGAGTAACAATTGGAATATTTACTGTAACCGTAGCGGTATCCGATTTATCCGGACATATGGAATCGTATCCAACAGTAACAATGTAATCTGTTGTTGTAAGCGGTTTAGCTATTGGGTTATAAATGACCGAGTCATCAAGTGTAGATGTAGGAACCCATGCATAGGACGTAGCCTCCGGCGCAAATGCATCCAGCTGCGCACTATCACCTACGCAAATCTCTGCATTGTAAGTTTCCAGATCAGGAACCTCAACCACATGAACGGTAATCGTATCAAAGTCCGGACAACCGAAAGTAGAGTTGCCCTTGTTGTCTACGAATATTACTACCGTAAAGTCGGAATCTGGTGTAGCGGTATAAGTATCTGTAGCGCCCGGGGCATAGGTTGCCGTTTGTACCGTATCACAATCTATGATCCACGCGAAGTCATTATAAGCCACCCATGTTGAATTCGTGGCGGACAATGTTATTGTTTCACCCTCACAAATAGTGGTGTCCGGGTCGGGCGTTGTCGTGAGAATTGAGTTGGGCTTAACAATAATCACCGTGGAGCTAGAACCACTTCCACATGCACTCAATGCACTGAGCTCTATCTGGGCCGATCCAAAATTATTGAAGACAATCGTCAGCTCATTATTGGCCTCCGTAAGAATTGTTCCAATATTAAAATTGTCGATAAAATTCCAGTCATAGTAGGTTGCAGGAATAAATGACGTATCTACAACAAGTGAGTTTCCTTCACAATGTTTCAGTGTATCTGTAAATTTTGCTCTAAAGGTCACCGTGTCTCCAAGGCACACTTCATCCGGGCCAATTACCTCCACAACCGGTCCTGCATCGAGATAGAAATAACGCGGTTTGCTGAAAGGCCCGACACAATAATCACCGAGCGGATCAAATGGAATAAAGCCCTTTTCCACTTCCTCTATAGTAACCTCATAAACTCCAGTTGCCCAGCCTGCCAGGTTAAAACAGCAAACACTAAAGCCATATAGATTGGGATCCCAGAGGAAAGTAGCAAACAGATTGCCCCCAGTTGAGAATTGCACGAAGTAATTGGAGCTCAACAGCTGAGGATTAAAAATATCTATGCCCAGGCCATCAGTATTTGCGCAGAGTGTATCATAATCTGCAATTGGTCCATTCTGATCTCTAAGCCCGTGATCCATCAAAATCCCCGAAATTCCTTTGACATTGAGACGTATTAAAGATCCCAGCAGGTTGTATGGTGTGGTAGAGCTATCCGCAATTATCCTCATATAATACATTCCCAGCTGATAGCCTAAAGCCTGATACAACGTGAATGGTGGAATGCATAATGTCAACGTGTCATTGGCGAAACCTATGGTGGCTCCCAACTCACCAACAGTACCAATTATAGTCATTGCGGGAGGATAGGCAGGAGGATCTCCAGGCGAGAGAATCTGCACCATAAAATTATTACAAGCACCATATACTGACAGGGAATCAAATGTATTTATTCGGAATGGTACTTTCACACAAACCTCACCTGAGTCAACTACCGTTAATGTAACATCATAGATACCACAGTTGTTATAGAAGTGGCTGATATCGCCGGTATCTCGAACCGGATATATGGTGTCAAATCCTCCAGCAGCACAAGGATCTGGAACAGGAATAGGAGAATTATAGTCATATGTACCAAGTACAGCCGTCTGTCCATCTCCAAAATCCCATAACCAGGATTTTCCATTGATGAGGCTATCGTTCATCCCTGTTGAAAAATCTTCGAAAGTTACCGTGGTTCCATTTGTAGTATAATTGAAATCACCCATCAATAAACCTACGTTCACTTCCTTAGTAATGGTGGAGGAGCAACAATTTTGCTTAGTCGCAGTCAGCGTAACCATATAACTTCCAAAACAATCATTGTACACATGGTTCATTTTCGATGAATCTTTTGAATCTTTAGATTTAAGATCCCAGCCATCACCAAACTGCCATGACCATGTTATTGAATCTGCAGGATCAAATACGGAGGTGTTGGTAAATACAACATTGGTATCCGTTACCTCAAAAATAAAATCTGGGCTCAGGTTGCCAACTCGTACGGTCTTTTCAACAGGCGTCTCACAAAAATCAAGTGAATCGAGCCTTATTGTATATGTACCTTCACAGGTATACATGAATGATGGGTTAAGAGAGTCAGCAGGAGTTTGCAACTCCCCGTTTACAAACCACTTCCAATCCGTACCCGTTATTCCCGAGCTGGTTACGTCAATCATATATTCATAATCATATATGCTATCATATACTGTTGTATTAACGTAAGAGCAGGTGATTGTATTCCAGATTGTCGTCTGAGTGATATTTACCGTATCCAGAACTGAGTCGGCGGTTAGAACATACGTAAAATCCACCCCATTCTGCATTCCGATTGGTACTTGCCTCGTAATACTTGCATTGCACCCATCGGTAATACAGAGACTTATATCCTTACCGTTGTTGGTTATGATATCACACTCCATGATGCAAAAAGGGCCCCAGGGTGCTCCATTGACCACAGGATCTGAGGATACCACTCTTATGTAATAATTGCAACCCGATATCTGCGGAGGTGTTATGGCGCCGCTGATAGATCCGGGAGCATTGGGATTAATGGCGGGATCCCAGGTTGTCGTACTCGCTTGAGGGCCACCTATTACCGTTGGATTTGCAAAGTTGCCCGACGAATCCGATAGCTCTAAGGTATATGAATTGCCCGGATTGTATGCCCCAAAGGAGAAAAACTTCACATCTATTACACTCGAATCGCAAATGGGTTGCTGATTTGGTGGAAGCCCTGGCGGATTACCCGGATAGGTGGGATTCCAGTAAGGGTTCTGCAAAACCGCAGGTGTGGCTGCAATATTGATGCTATCAATACAGTCGATGATCTGAAAGCATCCTAAGTTGGGTGTACCAATGATAGTCGGAGGTGAGATACGGTTTATTCTAAAGCAATAACATGATGCAATGGGCAATGAGGTAGGAATCTGTAGTGGTCCAGACACCTGGTACGTAATACCCGAATTCAACGCTCCTGCTCCAAATGTGGCAATAGTAAAAGAGTTGGTGAAATTACAGTTGGAATCTGAAATTTCAATCGAGTAACTCCCAGGACAAAGCGGGTCAGTTAGATTGAAGAGGAATGAAAGAGTGGTGTTAACCACATCGTGATGACAGATTGGAGAAGGAGAAATAGAAACTGCATTGATCCCTGCCCCGCTCAGATCAGCGGGATCATATTCTCCAACAATAATAATATCGTCGACAGCAAATGGCAGACTGTCGTTGCTATTCACCGCATCGTTGGTCCACTTCCAGGCAAAGCTCAGATTGTCCTGATTGATAAATTGTGGGCCTTCAATTTTGGCATACTTCCACCTGGTTGTATTACAATACTTAGTGGTACTTCCACAAGGCGCTGCGTCATTTTTATTCGTTAACACCCACGGTCCCCCGGTTCCATTTACACTGTAATACACCTCTCCGAAATCACCCGGGGCACCTTGTGCCAGCCACCAAAAGTTAAGGATGATGTTATCATATCCCTGTGTGCAAATACCGCTGCTCATAATCGCCCAGCGCTCACTGGCTACAATCGGATCATAGCAGTCATCATAAATCGTATCCAAAAAATCTCTGATGTGCAGGTAATTCTGATTGGGCGGACCAATCTGGCCAATATTTCCGTAGGTAGAGTCCTGAGACGGTGTATTTGGATATACACCTTGTCCGTTATAGTCTTTGTTAATCTCCCACTCGTTAAACCCATAGCTTGGCGGCACCCCGAAATTAGGTAAAATGGCAAAAGACAATGAGTTCGGCGCATCATCAAAATTTTGCCAGCCCAACAGCACCTGTTGAGTTTGAGAGTAAACCACGCTACTGGTTACCATGACAATCGACAACAGCGAAATTCGTATAAATAAGCGTATATTCAGTGTTCTAATTAGTCTCAACATCAGTTGTTTTTTACTCTAATATTATCTTTCTGAAAACCGTTTTATTCTCCTTCAAATTACTTTTAACGTCAAATTTAACAAAATACAAGCCTTTTTCATATGGGGATAGGTCAATAGAGTGCTGATAGTTACTGATTTCAGATACCTGATCTATCTCCAAAGCGGCTCCTATACTATTATACAAAGAGATAACCACATCTGAATTTACAGTAAAGTGGTATGAGACAGTTACCAGCCCCGTAGTTGGATTCGGAGTTAAGATAATGGTCTTTAACGCTTCAATGACCTGAATTGCAGTTGTGTCGACCGGGGGCAGTTCAATCACCTCAAGTTGATAGCTGATTGAATCCTGGCATCCAGTTACCGAATTTGTAGCTATTAAAACTATTGTATTGCTGCCCAGGGAATCATAAATGACAATTGGCTCCTTGACAGTTGAGGTACCCGGTTGGCCCAGTGACCAGGACCACGTATTTGCTCCATAGCTGGTATTGGTAAATTGAAAGGTAGTGCCCTGATAAATAGTGTCGTCGGGCATGAAAAAATCAGCAACTACTGAGTCTATTAGCACCGTCTGCATTGAGGTGTCGCTTCCAAATACATTACTTGCAATTAATGTAACCGTATAAGTACCCGGAGAAGCATAGGTATGTGTAATTGTATCTCCGACTCCGTTGTTGCCGTCACCAAAATTCCAGGACCAGCTTGTAGGGAAGAAGCCAGAGAAATCGGTGAATTCCACCACGCCATTACAATAATCCGTTATATTATAGTTATAATTCGCATCCGGCTTAATGTTCGCAGTAAGGATCATCACCCCATAGTCCTCACACTGGCCATACGTTAGCGTATCACATGATGTAGGCGTCGATCCTGTAAAATCAGATGACACTCTCATTCTGAGCATGGTATCTACTACCGCATTCCCCGATATAATCAACTGCGCGGTATGGGTGCCAAGCTTATTGTCTGATGAGAAAATCAGCTCAGTTACATCATCAAACACACTGTCGTTATTATAGTCGATCCAAGCTCTTACATTTTCACTCCATGTAGGACTCGTTTCAACAGTAATTGTTTGTATGGAGCCCATCTGCACTGTGGTGAACGCAAAGCAGCTGTAATCCCAATAGCTCTGCATTGTACTTCCGGAATTATTGTTGATGGTGTTAAATTCCACATTGTAAATACCAATGTCATTATTGATGTCCAGCACAACAGGTGTGCAATCCGGCAATTTAGGACCTTTTGCTATATTCATATAGGCCACTTTGGTGGTCATGTTTGTGTTACAAGGATTGGTAACAGTTAGCGTCACTGTATACACGCCAACGGCTGAGTAAATATGTGTTGGATTGGCCAAAATTGAAGTGTCTCCATCTCCGAAAGTCCAGTACCAATCAAAAGGTGAATTAGATGAGATATCACTGAATGTACACAGGCCGCCAACACAGTTCTGTATGTTGTCAACGGTGAAGTCTGCCACTGTCGATAAATTATTAACCGTATCCTGAAGCGTACTATCATTCGCCAATTTACTGTCTGAAGTCATTTCCGTCCAGGCGTCTGTCGTATGTATGCCAGGTGCCGAGAAATCACCGAGCGTAGTAAACGTATAGCTAAGCGTATCACCTGGATCGACGTTTGCATAAATTGTTTCCTGAACCGGTACGCCACCATTTACAGAATAGGCCACCTCAATCGTGTCCTGTGACACGGCACCAAAGTTTTTAATACTCACTGTAATTGAATCACCGGAGCTCAGGCAGCCGTCAACGGGTGCATCTATAGAAATCACTCCAACATCATTCGCTGGTTTATCGATAATTAGAATATCATCAACTGCCATATCGCTATTGGCATTGACTCCGCTCACACCCCTTATTCTCAGCTGAATTATTGAGCTTGAATAGGCTGACAAATCGATTGAACGCTGAATCCATGGATCTGTTTGAGCGGATTGTTGCTCACCGATAATCGCATCGATCTGTGTCCACATTCCTGCATCATAAACATCGACAAACATGCTACCCATATCTAATCCAAACATGTGATAATAGAACTCGAGATATGGATAAGCAAGAGCCGAAATGTCCAAACATGAGCTAACCAAATTCGCCGTCATGTTATTACAAAATGTAGCCTCAGTATAAATGTAATTCCCAATTCCAGTGCCCAAAGTGACATCTATCATAGGCCCCGTGCCAAAATTAGGTGTTCCGCCTTCGTCTGTTATCCAGTCCGCATCGTCATCGCCGCTGTTGTCATTATACCAGTCGCCACTGATTACACAGGTTACTCCACAGGGCACTGCATTGCAGAGGGAGTTTGACTCAAAATCGTGCATAGCTGGATAGCTTGTAACGGGAACTAAATTAGTTACCTGGTAATTAGTCATTGAATCGTTACAAGTGGTAGAGTCTCCGGCCATTGCTACCCAGGCATCTATTGAATAGGTGGCCTGTACCGATAAGTCTGCCGTTTGCGTAAAGGCATAGATAAAAGAGGTAGCGGGAGGCATGGTGTTGGAAAGCGTTTCCATTACCGGTGTACCACCATCGATACTGTAAAACGCATCCATTCCATACAAGGTATCAGAACCAAAATTTTGTACTTCAATGGTAACCACCTCAGTACTGCTCAATGCACATGAAGTTACGGGGGTTGCTATATCCATTATTCCAGCATCCAGCGCTGAGCCAGCTTTGATAAATATATTGTAGTCTTCCGTTTCGCCAAATGTCTGCGTATCACAGCTATTAGCTGAAGTAGGGGTTGCCCCGAAAATGCAACGAACTCTCATGATGGTATTGCCCGATAGCGGAACACGACAGGAAATTGTAATATTCCCCATTGCCGTAGCTATGGAGGCAGGAGACGAGAACACAAATTCATCCGTGTCTTCAAAATCTCCATCATGGTTAAAGTCTATCCATACGCCGAATCCCTGATCCCATATAGTTGACGGTGTCAGTGAGATAGCATAGGTATTATTCATGGCAACCTGCGCTGTGTCGTTCACATAATAAATGTAGTTATCGGCGTTTCCATTACAACCTGTCCCGATATTGCTGATTCCCGCAAACTTTATCCCATCGATGTAATCATCTGAGGTACAAAGCACTGTATAAACTGGAATGCAACAAATCTGTTGGTGATTAGAAATATAGCCAATTAGGCTGTCGTTATTTATATCTTCATCTGTGGCCATTGCAGTCCATGCATCAAAAATATAGGGCCCCACTGCAGATAAATCCTCCGTATTTGCAAACGTAAAAGATGCTACACTTCCGGCAGGCAGGTTTGTGAACATGGTATCCACATTTACAGGGCCTCCATTAACCCTATAAGCAACAGGAATAGTATCCTGGGCATTCAATCCAAAATTTTTAACTGTAATTGTAATAATCTCAGTTGCAGTAAGAATACCGCAGGAAATTGGTGCATCTATGGATAGCACCCCAACGTCATTCGGCGGTTTATCATAAACCCTGAGATCATCAATGCATATATCACTTGTAAAGCCAGGGCCTGTTATACCTCTTATTCGCAACCGAACAATGCCGGAGTACATGGATAAATCCAACTCCGTTTCAATCCAGGGGTCTGTTTGGACTAACTGTTGAGGGCCAATTGCTGTGAACACATTTGTCCATGTATTGGCTGTATCAATATCGACATAAAGCTCACCCATATTGGCTCCGAACATGTGGTAAGCAAAGGTCATTGTAGGCGTTGTAATGGAATCAAAATCCAGGCATGGGCTCATCAAAACAGCTTCAGTTTGGTTACATCCAGAAGCCTCTGTATAGAAATAATTACCAGTTGCCGTACCTGTAGTATTATCCACGGTCGGCCCGGTTCCACCTGAAGGAGTACCACCTTCATCTGTGGTCCAATCAATATCGTCGGTAACACTATTTGTCCATAGGCCTGTTAGCGGGCAGGCAACTCCGCAGATGGTACCACACACTGGCTCAGATTCTACATCTTCTATGAGTGGAAAGGCAGTTATAGACAAAAAATGTTCAACAGTATTTCCCATCAAGCTGTCGTTGAAGAAGATTACATCTCCTGGCAACTCTGTCCACACATCTACATTATACACAGCTGGCGTCGACATGTCCACCACCACGGCGAACGAGAATATGGCAGTATCTCCAGGTGCAATATTCTGATATATTGTATCTCTCACAGCCGGGCCTGCATCAATACTGTAGGCAACAGGTATTGTATCCTGACTGACAGTACCAAAATTTTCCACCAGGATTGTTATCCGTTCAGTGGCGGTAAGATTACATCCGGTTAGCGGATTATCCAGAATGATTACGCCAACATCATCGGGCTGAGGTTCCCAAATAAATACATCATCCACACCCAAACCTTCGTCAACTGTAAAGGCATTTGTACCCATCACAAATCTGAATCTCACACTAGACTGACCGGCCAGGCTGGTTAATTCATGGCGCGCAGTTCTCCAAACCCCAGCAAGTCCCGAATTGTCGGACCAATAATCACCTGCAGGCTGGTTGTACCAATTTAAACCGCCTGAAGAAGCTGTACCAATTTTCAACCAGCTACCACCTCCATTTGTACTGAATTCCACGTACCCGCTATCACCGAAGGCTGGCAGGCTAAATATATGTTCAAAGCTGAGTCTTGGATCGACGGACATTCCGGAAAAATCATAACATGGAGAAACTAAATATGACCTTTCATTAGAATTATAATTACCTGTTAGGCTGGTAACCCACGCATTTGTTCCGCTTGAAGCTCCACTTATGAATGTATTCGTTGGCGCACCCAGCTCCCATGTATCGTTTGTCCCTTTACTATCCCATCCTCCATCGCCTGATTCAAAGTTTTGAAAGTATGGATAGGTGGTGATAATAGGTATATGAACAATAACATTTGCAGCAGAGCTATCATTAGAAGAATCATCATCTGCAGTAACATTTGACCATACATCTACAATATAGGTAGCGGGTACCGAAAAATCGTAAGTTGCAGAAAAGGTAAAAGAAACTGTGTCACCTGCTGCCAGGGTAGGATAAAGTGTATCTAATATTGGAGTACCACCATCCACCCGATAGGCCAGGGGAATTGAATCCTGATCAATGGCGCCGAAATTATAAACTGTAACGACAATAGATTCCGTTCCGGTAAGTCCGCAAACAGTTACTGGCGAGTCAATTTGTAATATTCCGACATCCGTCAGCAATTTGATTTCCAAGGCATAATCTTCGGTTTCTCCATCCGTAGCATTGCTACAAGAGTCAGCTGCTGTGGGTGTAACTGAGGCAATTCCTCGAACCCTTATCCTGCTAGCGCCAATGGAAGCTGAAAGGGGAATGGTTATCGTATCGGTTACGGGTACAATTCCGGGAGCAATTGCCAAAACAAACTCACCGGCATCGCTGTAATCATTGTCTAAGTTGTAATCTATCCAAACACCAAAACCCATAGGGTTCGCTGTTGAGGGCGTTAGCGTAATAGGATATTCAACTCCTCTTCCAATGATAGCTGGCGGGTTGGCGTACAAAATAAAATTATCTGAATTTCCATTACATCCTGTAGAGGTATTAGAAATATTGGAAAACTGCACTCCGTCTATGTAATCACCTGATGAACATGCATTCGTATATGTAGGCGTGCAAAAGGAAATAAATTCAAAAGTTACGGTCATTACCTGTGTAACACCACCGCATGTGATTCCGGCAATCCCTCCCCAGTTTCCATTACCTATGGCGGGCCGCAATGTATATCCAGGATTATCACAACCGCACAGGGTTCCGTTTCCACTAAACTCAATATCCTCACCAACTACAGCGCAACCAGTTGAGCATCCCGTGCCTACCGCAAAAGTTTCTGCTCCGCAGGTCCATATGCCAGCAACACCATCTTTTAAGGACCCGGCCATTTGCTTAACCATTGTTAAATCGGTACAGGTTCGGCCAACAGGATCTTGATCACCAGAAATAGTTACACTAATAAACTCAACATTGATGGTGTCCAACTGTGCGCGAAACGAGATCCAATTGTCATATACCGGATTGCCAGGACAATAAGTTGCTCCGTTTGTATATGTCTCAGAATAGACTAGCAATTGCGAATGTGCAATGCTGC
>JYMV01023429.1_pt1 | contig 14254 bp, 13 predicted proteins | sample 338911 | NCBI WGS metagenome assembly JYMV01 (sample SAMN03354496, study PRJNA234377) | hydrothermal vent metagenome | biome: Deep sea; feature: Hydrothermal plumes at the Eastern Lau Spreading Center, Western Pacific Ocean; material: Seawater | place: Tonga | collected 2009 | depth 2000 m m
CGGGGGCGGACCACTGTAAAGTCTTGACTCATAAATGTATTTCCGAAGGCCTTCATCTTATATACGTATCTGCAGTATGAATTGTTGACACCACACCAAAATAGTACCCATCCGTACGACCCTGGGACGAATTCGCTACCTCTGCAAAAATCCGATGTCCGTAAAAACTTCCCATATATAGAACACGTATGTTGCATCCGAACCAAGATGGAGCTGTTCCTATGATGAAAGTGCCTGCTGGATTCCCGGAGGTGGAATCCGGCTGCCGGACACCATCAAAGTCTAAACAGCATTTGATGTTTCTGATGGAGATAATGGAGGTTGTGGAAAACGAGAGGTAGGTTGCTGTAAGTTGTTTATTTATAAACCTTTAGAAAAGTAAACTATTGACAATTAATTATCGGTGGACTCGTTCCTTGCGTACTGGTACGATTACTCTCATCATGGTCAGACCGGGTAAACAGATATATGAATAATGCTAAATTGGATTTCCCATCTTGTCGGATTTGTGTTATGCTTTTGCCGGAATAGTATGTCATTTTTATGTAAACTTGGCTGGAATCATGAAGACTGTATTCGCTAAAGAATTGCAAAGTACAACAGAGGCTGTTGCAAAGACACTGTCTGAGGCTCTGGACGTTCTTACTGAACACAATTGGTGTAACGAAGAACACACGTTCAACATTCGCCTTTGTTTGGAAGAGGCCCTGGTAAACGCAGTCGTGCACGGGAACCAGAATCGTCCCGAATGTGTTGTATCGATTGACATCTGCGAGCATGGCGATGTCTGCACGATTTCCGTGCGGGATCAGGGTAAGGGGTTCGATCCGAACTCTGTGCTGATGCCCGATTGCAGCGAGCTGGGGGGACGCGGGGTCTGCCTTATCAAGGCCTTTATGGAAGACGTTCATTTCAATGGTGAAGAGCATTGCCTTGAAATGTCGTTTAACCGCGATACGTTTTGTAAGTGTTGCGCCTAGTCGGCTCCTGTTTCGATACTACGATTTGCCTTGAAAGAACCATAGCCCATGTCTGAAAACGCGTTAAATCTGGATTTCGAGTCGAAGGGGTCGGTCACCGTTGCTACAATTGTGAACGCAAAGCTGCTCGATGCAACCAATGTGGTGTCTTTCCGGGCCATGGCGCTGGATCACGTGCAGGCGCATGAAGAAATCAATCTGCTGATCAATTTTGAACACATTCAATACATGTCCAGTGCAGGACTGACAGAACTGCTGCGCATCAACGAAGTCCTGAAACCGCGCAATCGTGTAGTACATTTGTGCGGCCTGAACAAGGACATCTACAATGTGTTCCGCATTACCAACCTTGACTCGATTTTTGTGATACACGAGTCGGATTCGACGGAGGACGCGGCGGCGGAGTTCAATGCGAGCGTCGGGCCCGATGTTTCGAGCGCGCCGGAGGCTGTTCAACCTGGAACAGGGAACTGATGGCTCTGCGTTTTCGTACCCGTCTAAATCTAACGTTTACCTCGCTCATTTTCTTGGTTGTTGTTGTGATGACTGTATCCCAGATAGGGATCCTGCTCTACGACACCTGGACAAACAATTGGTACAAGGGTCAGGTTCTCACGGATTTGATCAAGCCCAACATCAGCGAGGGACTCAGGACGCAACAACGCGTTGCTGAGTATCTCGGTGAGTACCCTCCCCCGATTTCTGCCGGAAGTTCAACCGACGCGTTGATGGCAAACTTTTCGACACAGTCTCTGTTGGAGAGATTCATGCTGATGGAGGAATTCAACGCAATGATCATCGTGAATTCTTCAGGTGTCGCTATCGCAGAGGTATTCAGCCCCGATTTCGAATCAAGCAAGTCTGTTCGGAAGAGCATTGACGGGTTCATCAAGAATTTCATTGAAACCGTATCGATCGATGAGGAAGACCAGGTGTCGTACCGTGTGTTTGGACAGGATTTTGGAGTCGTCACACCACTTGCGTATCCGCAGGATTCCGATACACGCTATGGCCTTTTCGTTCTGCATAGTTCGACACGACAGGCCCAGCTAATCGGTGACCGCCTCGGCGTTCTGACTATCATTGGTACGATTCTCTTTTTCATTGCGCTGGTCGTGTGTATGCTCGTGAGCCGCGGGCTGACCAAACCCCTGCTGGAACTTTCCCGAGGCGCGAAGGAATTCGGGGAAGGAAACTTAAACTACCGCATGAAACTGCGCCGCAAGGATGAGTTCAATGATCTGGCCCAATCGTTCAACATAATGGCGATATCCATCCAGGAATACATGCACGAACTTGAGCGGGAAACCGGGAAACGCGAACGCCTTGAGAGTGAGTTCCGCATCGCATCCGAGATGCAGCGTGCGCTTCTGCCTGAAGCACCGCCGGTTGTGGATGGATTGGAAATCATAGGGTGGAGTCGTCCAAGTAAAGAAGTTGGAGGTGATTTTTATGATTTCCTGGAGCTCGCACCGGGCAAGATAGGTCTCGTGCTTGGAGATGCAACGGGGAAGGGCGTCCCCGCAGCATTGCTGACTACACAGTGCGCGAGTGCGCTGCGTACGTTATCCGGTCAGTTTAGTGATCCTTCCGAGCTGCTGCAGCGAACCAATCACGAATTTCACAAACGCGTGGGGGCTACCCATCGCTTCGTAACACTGTTTTTAATGGTAATCGATACGGAAACGGGTATCGCACACTACGCCTCGGCAGGTCACCCGACTCCACTGTTGGTGAACAGCCGAACGGCTGGCTCGCGGTGGCTCGAAGAAGCGTCCGGGTTTCCGCTGGGTATTGTGGCTGAGGCGCAGTATGACGCACATGAAATTCAGCTGACTCCGGGTGATACGATATTGATTTTTTCAGACGGATTGACCGACGCACGCAACCACGATGATGTTCTGTATGGTGAAGCCCACATTCAGACGAGTGTTGAATCGCTGACGGAGGTTACGGTAGATTCCGTGTTAGACAAGACCCGATCGGATGTTGAGCGGTATATGAATGGTAAGGAAGCAGCAGACGACATGACGATTGTTGTGACGAAGTATACGGGAAACGGCAGTGTATAACGTGTATGACCGAATTTGATTCCGAAGCCGAGGGAATCGACACGTGAGCACCGATTTTTGGAGTGTGTTGCCTTGGAAAGCCGGTGTTCAGTATTGTGTAGTTTAATTTGGAGTGGCAATGGAAGATGAATTTGTCGAACGTTTCTATATCGGTACTGATCGTTACGTGCATGTGGCTCCTGGTGATCGTCGCTGTCGTGGTCTCCAAGTATAAGAGCCGGGCGAGCACTCATCTACTGGACACAGAGCGTCGACTAGATGAGCGACGCGGAACTGCGGATGATGATTCAGTCGCAACTATTCCAGACCCGGACGGTGATGACAATCGTCGGGAGGGCGAGCGACGTGAAACAAAGGACTGGGAGTCGGAGGTCAACTCAGTTCGAAATCGTATTGAAAATGAAACTGGAGCCAAGGAGGCTTGAGAATCGGGCTAGACTTTTTTTGCTTTTTTGAGTTTAGCGTAGACATCGTTGAGTACGCGCATGGCATCCTCGTCGCCGCCCTTGTCCGGATGATGCACTTTCGCCTTCTGCTTGTATGCCTTCTCGATTTCATCCCAACTGGATGAGGGTGAAAGTCCAAGGATTTTGTATGCCATTTCCATATCCTGCGGATTCATCGGCTCGGAAGGATCGCCCCGCAGCTCGCGCAGGCCTTGTATCACACGCGGCCAGAGGCCCGTGGAGCTCAAGACGCCGATGACGACCATGAGGATGAGTATTTCCTGAATGTTAATGCCAAACATCGCCTGTATCCATTTCCACTAGTCTTTCCATCAAACTAACGATTCTTGTTCTTGAAATCAAATATATTGTCAACGGCTTCCGCCATTTTTTCCTCGTCGGCCTCTTCGGATTTCTGGATCTTGCGGCCTCGTTTGTGCCATTGCGCCTGCAGAAAAATCGGGCGCCACTTCATGTAGAAATATCCCACCGCCATGCCGCCGAAATGGGTTGCTACCGATACGCTCGATCCCCCGCTGACCGCAGTCACAAGGCTGAGCGCGATGATGAACATCACCAACAGTCTTGTAGTAACCGGAATTGGAATCGGAAAAAGAAAAACCCTTCGATCCGGCTCGACCATAGCATACGCAACCAGAACCCCTAATGTCGCGCCACTGGCACCCGCTACGATTACATTGCCGCCGCCCTGAATGAGAAAATACGGTATAAAGTTTGCCAGAACTCCCACGCCGCCACACAAAAGATAAAATCGCAGGAACTGACGGGATCCCAGAACTCTCTCGATCTCAGGACCGAAAAAGTACAACATCAGCATATTGCCGAACAAATGCATGAGCCCCCCGTGCAAAAACATATACGTGAGCGGTGTCCAGACAAGCCCCCCCAGCATCTTCGCGGGATTGAACATAACCCATTCGATAATGCGATCCCCTCCGGGTATGTCTACCATTCTTCCATCACCAAAGGGGATATCAAGCAGCAATTGACCGGCGAACACCAGTATGTTGGCGAGAATTAGCAAGTGGACGACGTAGGTAATTCCGTCGCGATCACCACCGAATCGCATCTCGTATTGGTTGTGTTCGGACATCTTATAGAGGCTGCCAGGTTGGAGTGAAATCAGTCAGAAGTAACTATTGTACAACGAACCAACCGAAAAATGCGAAGATTGGCTGGTGTATACCACGATGATTAATTAGCAGTAAGGATCCGAATCGGGTAGGAATCGAGCTTTCCCGCTCGTGACGGTGGCAGATAAATACGCGTGACTTTGCCGACAATGAACTCTTTCGATATGCTCCTCGGCGTGCCTTTAGTGTCTTCATCGCCTTGCGAACCGGACGCGCCCCAGTTGTGACTATCTATACTTCTGTTGGCGTTGTCGCCAAGCAGAAAAAAATGATCCTTCGGAACTTCGTAGGGATCCATCACATAATCGATGGGTCGGTAGCGGAAAGGCTCAGAAACGTACGCATTGTTCAGAAAAACCGCTCCTCCGAAAACTGAAATGGTATCTCCGCCAACCCCTACGATGCGTTTCACGATATACTCATTGGCGTAGTCCGGGTCTTTGAAGACGACGATGTCCCCACGATTCAAAGAATCAACAGTCCGGGTAACAATGTAGTCCGAAGGAAACAGAGTGGGTTCCATAGAACTCGACGGCACTTTGAAGAATCGAATGCCGCTGAACTGGATGATGCCGAGTATGGGCAGTAGCAAGATAAGAAGTACCCAAGCCAGGCGTTTGCGAAAGTGTCCGATGCGGGGCGCCGTTTGAGTATTGCTTTCGGACATCGTCTATTTCTTTGCTGAATCCGATTTGGCTCGCGAGATGAGTTGTTCAACGACTTCGTTTCCATCTCGTAAATCTAGGGCCGGACGGATTGCAAGTGCCGATTCGAAAAGCGGCAAGGCTTTCTCGGGTTCTTCCGCGCGAAGCCAGCAACGTCCTTCGTTTAGAAGGCAATAGTATACATGCCTTCCTTTTTGAGCAAGTGCTCGTGCCACCTGCCACGCGGCAGCGGCTGTATCCCAGCTTACTTCAACGTCGAAATTTTCAGCTGCGAAAAAATTGACCGCGTAGTCCTGCGCGAGCGAAAAATCCTCAGGGGCGTAGCGAGCCGCATTCCGTGAATATTTCATTGCTTCGCGGTAGAGTTTTTTCTTGTCAGTCTTCTTAATCTTTATGATGGACGGAAAATGGTTGAGATAATTCTGAGTTATATTGAAAAGAAAATCCGGGTTCTTGGGTTCGAGTTTAAGGGCAGATTCGAGATGGGAAAGCCCTTTTCGATAATCGCCCGTGTGAAAGTAGTGGAGACCGAGATTGTTATGGGCGAAACTCATGCTTCTGTCAGTCGCGAGAGCGCGTTTCCAGTAGGTAATCGCCGCAGCAGCATTTCCTCCAATGTCGTACCAGTATTCACCGAAATAGTTCATGGCACGCACATTGTTGGAATACACCGAAAGCACGTATTCCCAAACGAGCCTTATCGATTTGATTCTTTTTTCCATCGATTTCCCAGGCACTTCTTGAAGGGCAACGTCGGTACTCTCAACGCTACTTTGAGTGATTTCGTAGTCCCACTGTGTCAGATCCATCTGCTGAAGATGATATTGGCGCGCCGCATCGACTAACGCTTTTTCATCATCTTGCAACTTGCGCAGGTGTTCGGCTTCACGAGGCAGGGAATCCTGCGCGAGTACAGGCAGACAGAACCCAATGAGTACGCAAAGTACGTCGAATCGCTGTATCATATGAACATCCCCTTTCTCAGCCTACGACATCGCACCAGCGTATCATAATCAATGTTCAAGAACGAAGAATCATGCCTCCCAAAAATACACCCGTACAGAGCGTTTGTCCTCGAATCCCAGTCCAGCGTAGAATCCGTATGCTCTGTCGTCCACTGTAACCCCCAACTGCACCTCCTGCATGCCGGATTTCTCGAACTCGGACAATAGGGTATCGACCAATTTCGAGCCAAGTCCCCTGCCTTGGCAGCATCGCTTGACTGCTACCTGAAATATGAACCCCACATCTGCGGAGATGAGTGTGCCGAGTGCGAGTCCTTGGAGTTCGTCGTGACTCTTGATCTCACGAGCCCACTGCGGCTGTATGTCTCCGTAGTTAGCTTGACGGTACTGCCTAAGCGTCAACCGGGTCTGATCGATTGAGTGCAGTTTGTTGTAAAGTAAGGGTTCTGCTTTCGAAATGAAGGATTCGTGCAGCAAGGAAGCACACTCGGGCCAGTCTGCCTCACTGTATGCACTCGTTTCCGGCAGCGACTGGCGATGTAAATTTCGTTTCAAATCACACGTCATCAGCATTCGGTCAACGGTTCGAGATCCCTCTTCCATAAGGGCAGTATCGACTCGGAGCGTACATAGCGGGATGAAGTCGGCAATAACCCCGGTGACACCGCGATCTGGAAGCGCATGAACGATTTCGATCATTAGGCGCGACGGGGTGGATTCGTCATTGTCATGGTCTAATAGGTGAACGAACGCAATTTGCCCAATATCTCCTGTAATTCGACCAACCGCGATACCGACTACGCGGCGGTCAATTGTACGCTCCCAAGGCGACCACGGAGGGATGCGCTATGGATGCATTGAGTTGTAGTTCTACGGTACATTCGTATTCTGTTGATGCCCGATCTCCGTACAAAACCCGGTATTCCGGTATCATTTCCGCGATAAATTCGGTGAACTCGGGCGGTAATCGGTCTAATTCCCTAAAAACGAGCCTTCAATTCCTCAGTTTCAAATGGAGGCCTTTCCCCGACGATGTTAGACCAACGGCAACATTGGATGAATCATACAGGAAGATGGAACAATGTACCTATACTCGTGTTTACCTAACGGTCCGACTGGCTTGGTAGGGAGCCATGTTGACCCCACCCCGATTGATATGGTAAAATAAAAGTATCCGAATAATTAGGTGACCTAATTATTAATTTCGCCTATTGTATTTGTATTAACTAAATGGCTTTATGAATTCGAATTCCCTTACACAGGCCCGTTATCTGGCCAAAACCATAAAACACCTTCAAAACCGGATGCTGGAGCAGCACGAACCTTCCAGCTTCGAAGGTTCGGGGCTTGCGGCGGAATTGACGACCACCCAGCTCTCGACGCTGATTGCTGTGCGCGATCATCATGAAATGACACTAAAAGAGATCGCCGAAACAACCAGTGTTTCTCCGCCGTCAGCATCTACGATGGTTGATAAAATGGTCGAGGCAGGGGCTCTTTCGCGTGAACACAGCAAGATTGACCGCCGGGAGGTACGCGTTTCGATTTCCCCTCAAGGCGAGAAAGCTGTCGAGGCTCTTGAGGCGCATTTACTGGGATCGTTAATAGATCTGCTGAATGGGATCGGTCCAAAATATGCGAATATGTGGTGCGAAGTTTATGAAGCGGTCGAACAGTATATGGACGAAACTGAAAAACGCGATGTCGTTCAACAAGGTACGAGTTACTGATGACATCGCGCTGGGAGCGAAACTAGTATGAGTAAGAATTCCGTTACCATAGTACTGCGCGCTGTTATCAGCATCGCCATTCTCGTCGGCGGCGTCGGCACGATGGTAGCGCTCGTCAAGTCGCGCAAACCTGCTCCCCAGATTGACACTCCTGAACGAGCACTCCGGGTAGATGTCATCGCGGTTTCGTTCAAAGACGTACCAGTAGAGATTACCGGATTGGGCGAGGTCCGCTCTCGCGACGTCGTTCAAATAGCACCGGAGGTTCCGGGTCGAATCGTAAGCGTGCATCCGGATTTGGAAATTGGAGGTTTGATTCCAGCGGGCGAAGTCCTTTTTGAAATCGATCCCCGAGATTTCCAGGCGCGATACGATCAGTCGAATGCATCGGTGAGCCAGCTCGAAAATACGATCGCGCGACTCAAGAAACAATACTCTATCGATCAGGGGCGCCTTACGACCTACGAGAGCACACGAAAACTCGCGAAAGCGGAATACGACCGTGTGAAGCGACTCTACGAAAAAGACAAAGTCGGTACGCAAAGTCAGGTCGGTAATTCGGAAATGGCATACAACAGCGCCAATGATGCCCTGGCACAACTTTCGCAGTCTGTTGATTTATTTCCAATTCGTATTAATGAAGCAGAGGACAGCCTTGCCTCGTCGGAAGCACAGGCCAGTCTATCGAAGACGAATCTGGAACGCACGAAGATCTCTGTGCCGTTCGATTCCCGAGTGAAAACGGTATCGTTGGAACGAGGTCAATACGTTTCCCCCGGAATGCCCGTGGTGACTCTGGCAAATGATTCGATTCTGGAGATTTCCGTTTCCCTCCCTTCAGAGCAAGCGAGCAAGTGGCTGAAGTTCGAAAAATCGCCCAACCCGAGTAAGAATGCATGGTTTGGCAACCTGACCCGGGTGCCGGTTCAGATTTCTTGGAGCGACACAGCAGTTTGGGAAGGTTCATTGAGTCGAATCGAAACTTTCGACCAGGACAATCGTACGATAAATGTGGTGATTCGTATACCTGCTCCAAAAGCCCTCAACCCGATCAGCGGAACACAGTCTCTTGTAGAAGGTATGTTTTGTAAAGTCACTATTCCGGGTAAAATCGCCAGAAACGTTGTTGAACTGCCGAGCGAATCTGTCGGGTTCGAGATTGACAAGGACGGATATAAAACGGTGTATGTTGCGGTGGAAAGTCCAGACGACGGTCAACTGCGATTGACCACCAAGAAAGTTCGAGAATCCCATATAACTGAAGATTCTATATTCGTCAGCGAAGGGTTGCTCGAAGGAGATCTGGTCGTGTTGACGCGCCTCATCAATCCGTTGCCGAATTCTCTGCTGAACACAACCCAGTATGACTCTACCGAGACCGATTGATGCAGCGGTTTATCGCCACGATAATTCGCAACTCTGTGATGATCAACATTGTGATGATCGTCATTATTATCGGCGGAGCTGTCGCGGGTTCTCTGATGGTCAAGGAAATGTTTCCAAACATTTCCGTGAATATGATCACAGCGACCGTGATTTTTCCCGGTGCCGATCCTTCAGAAGTTGAAGAAGGGATTTCCCTAAAAATCGAAGAGGCCATCGATGGGCTCGAAGGGATAAAAAGATACAGAACGGTTTCATCAGAAAGTGCCGGCACAGCAGTAATCGAAGTTAAAGAAGGCTACGACATCGATGCGATTTACACGGACGTGCGCAATCGCATCGATACGATCTCAACCTTTCCCGTCGATGCTGAGAAACCCATCGTATCCAAACCTTCTATCTTTAGTGAGGTAATACTGCTCTCCCTATGGGGCGATTTTGATGAGCGCAGTCTCAAAGAGTTTGCGGAGGAAATCAAGGATGATCTTCAAGCACTGCCGTCTGTATCCCAGGTTAACATTGCCGGCGCTCGTGAGTACGAGATCGCCATCGAAGTATCTGAAGAAAAGCTCCGACGTCACGGACTGACTTTTCAAGAGGTTTCTCAAGCGGTACGAAGAGGCAGCTTAAATCTGGCCGGCGGTACCATGCGCACCAAGGGCGAGGAAATCCGTCTACGCACAGTGGGCCGGAAGTACAGCGGAAAAGACTTCGCCGATATCGTCGTTGTAGCACGTCCGAACGGGGTCGTGATCACACTGGACCAACTGGCCGACGTGAACGACGGGTTCACGGAAGATCGGTTTATATCCCGATTCAATGGTGAACGCTGCGTCATGATTTCAATATCAAAGACCCAACGAGAAGATGCCATTAAGATTGTGAATGAAGTTCGCGAATATGTTGCGAAAAAAGAATCCGAGCTTCCTCCCGGTGTTCATCTAACGCTATGGGCCGATTTTTCGGAAGCGATCAAGTCTACTATCGGTCTTCTCATCCGAAACGGTCTGTTCGGACTCCTTCTTGTTTTCCTTGCACTGTGGTTTTTCCTCGATTTGCGACTCAGCTTCTGGGTTACTTTGGGAATTCCGATCTCTTTGTCCGGCGGTCTTGTATTGATGTGGTTAGTAGGTGAATCACTCAATATGATGTCTATATTCGCGCTTATTATGGTATTGGGCATCGTGGTTGATGATGCTATCATTGTAGGCGAATCAATCTACGTCCATAGAAAAAGAGGTGATGGCCCCACCCATGCCGCTGTCAATGGTGTCATGGAAGTCGGCATGCCTGTGCTTGCCGCCGTGACCACATCCATTATTGCTTTCCTGCCCCTCGCCTTTATCGTCGGGATCCTCGGAAAATTCGTTGAGATTATTCCGGTAGCTGTTGTTGCATCGCTGAGTGTTTCTCTGATTGAGGCGTTATTCATACTTCCGGGCCATCTGAATCACCTTCCCCCTTTCGACGTTCAAGAAGACAAACCCAAGAATCTGTCCCAGCGGAATCGGCACCGAATTAACGCATTCATTGATTATGTTATTCACAAACTCTACAAACCCGCGATTACGAAAGCCCTTCACTTTAGATACATCACCATTTCCCTCGCGGTTGCATTGTTCTTCATTACAATTGGTATGGTTGGGGCCGGATTCGTAAAATTTGTCATCTTTCCTGAAGGCGGCGCCAACGAAATCGTCAGCTCAGTCGAGTTTCCAAACGGAACGCCCATTGATACTACACACGATGCAATCACGTTGACCAGTGAGGCACTTGAACGAGTTGTCGAACGGTACGAAGAAGCCGAAGGGCGACCGATCATGCTGCATCTCTACTCAGTTACGGGGCTCGCTGGAAACAACTTTTTCGATCAGACACCCGGGAATAATATGGGGATGATCCGCGTCGAATTGGTTAAAAGTACAGAACGAACTGTGACGACCAACGAGCTCCTCGTTGAGTGGGAACGTGAAACAGGAAAAGTCCCCGGCGCAATCAGTCATACCTTTATTGAGCAGCAAAACGGCCCGCCGGGAACACCCATAATGATTTCCCTGCGCGGACGCGACCAGGAGGAACTCAAAGCCGTATCGCGTGAACTTCAGGATATCGTCCGTGGATTCGAAGGCGTTTACCAAGTACAGGACACCTTTCGTCCGGGCAAAAATGAATTACAAATCGACATTAAACCCGAAGCTAGAACCTTGGGGCTGACCCTTGAAGACCTCGCGCGGCAGGTCTATTCTGGCTATTACGGCAGCGAAGCTCTACGTATTCAGCGAGGTCGTGATGACATCCGGGTCAAAGTCCGCTACACGGAGGACGAACGCAGCACCCTTGCGCAACTGGAGAATGTTCGTATTCGTACGCCGCAAGGCAACGAAGTACCCTTTTTCTCTGTGGCGGATGTCAGTTTTCAGGCTGGCAATGCGAGTATCGTCCGGGTGGATGGCCTCCAAGACATAACCGTTACAGCGGAAGTCGTCAGAGCCGTGGCAAATCCGACAAATATTCTCAGCGATATCGCCCGCGTCCACATACCCCAACTGCAAGAGAAATATCCGGGATTCGAGTACACCTATGACGGCCCGCAAAACGACGCTGCGGATGCCTTTCTGGGCTTGTTCGTCTCCTTACCCATCGCGCTGTTCTTCATTTTCCTGGTCATCGCATCGATTTTCCGATCATACGTCCAACCGCTCGTAATTATGTTCACCATTCCGTTTGGCATCATCGGTGCAATCTATGGACACATGGTCCTCGGGCTTCCCATCGCAATGTTCAGCATCTTCGGCATGGTCGCCCTGACCGGTGTGGTCGTCAACGACGCAATCGTCCTCATCGAAGCTATCAACACCAACATCGCCAGGGGGCAATCAACTTTCGAGTCGATCATCGCCGGCGGAGTTCGACGTTTTCGAGCAATCATGCTGACCAGTATATCCACTGTTGGAGGTCTCATCCCGTTGATTATGGAAAAGGACGACAATGCGGGTGCCGTGATTCCGATGGCCGTGTCAATCGCATCCGGCGTATTGTTTGCCACCTTCCTCACGCTCTTCTTCGTACCGTGCCTCATGGGCATTCTCAACGACTTCAGGCGGGCGACCCATTGGTTGATTAAAGGGAAATGGCCCACGCGCGAATCGGTGGAACCGGCCCGTATACGCAACATCGATCCACTGGCAGAGGAATTGGACTCAGAACCATTGATGGCGAAGTAAGAGTCTATCGAGCTAACGACCCGATTCCAACTCCTGATTCGAACCGGGGCTGTACACATACACCTGGTTGCCCCCCGCGCGTTTCGCATCATACATCATCGAATCGGTATATCGCATAAAATCCTTGGATGAACACTGACCATCGTAGGTCATTTGCCCTAGACTGAGCGTCAAAAGGTCAAACTTCCGCGATTCAAACGTCTCTACAATTCGATTGGCAACACGACGGGCCTGCTTTTCCCCGGCTTCCGGCAGCAGAATCGTGAATTCATCCCCTCCGTAGCGAAACCCCATGTCCACATTCTCACGCGTACACTCCGCTATCACCCGACCCACCTCCGCGAGAACATTATCGCCTTCCAGATGACCGCGAGAGTCATTGTAAGACTTAAACTTATCAACGTCCACGAGCAACAGGGACAGCTCGTGTCTCTGGCGCTTTGCTCTGTCAATTTCCATGTCCAACCGTTCATAAAAATAGCGCACGTTGAACATACCGGTAAGACTATCGCGAATAGACATTTCTTTGAGATCAGCTTCCAGTTTTTTCTGCGCTGTAACATCCTTACAAATGGCCACGAGTGATACCGCGTTGCCATGTGCATCAGTTGCCAGCGAAAATGAGATGCTTGCAGGCACCAGACTCCCGTCGTGCCTGCGCAGTTCAGTGTCGAAGTTCTGAAGCGGGCGGTCTATCTCAAGGACACGCCTCAGGTATTTCAATCCTTCACCACCGTTCCCCAGCAGCGTGTCGAACCTCACATTGAGAAACTCTTCCTGTCGATATCCGAGCATCTGCTGCGCACCGCGATTGGCGAATGTGACGATGTCGTCATTATTGACCGTAATAATTGCATCAACCGTGCTGTTGAGAAGATTGCTTAGATACTTCTCCGTTTCCACCAGTTGCAAGTGTGATTCCTGAAGCTCTCGTGTGGCCTCGGCTACGCGCTCTTCAAGATCGCGCTCGTGTTGCATGACTTTACGAATCAACTCGCGCTTCTCCAGTCCGCGCTCAATGGCAACGGTAAACTCGGACAGGCGAAACGGTTTGAGAATATACTCGTCTGCACCGAGACGCAACGCCTCGATCGCTGACTCGATCCCGACGGTTCCAGTCATCACGACAATAACGATTTCAGGCTGGAGCGTTTTCGCTTCACGTGCAACTTCGATTCCACTCGATTCACCCAATACGACATCCGCAATCAGGATGTCGAAACTTCTTTCCCGAAGGCGTGCCAGCGCATCGGCAGCCGTCTCGACACTGATGCAGATATAGTCCTCCGAAGCCAGCGACTCTGTCAGAATCTCGATAATATCCGGATCATCATCGAGTATGAGTATATGTGTACTCATCGGAAAAAGAGAAAGGACCCCTTACAGATATTTCAACACGATGAAAGCTACCGGAATCGAGCCTACTCCAAGACCAACCTGCCAAGCTTTCAGACCGGGTTCTTCATCATATTGAATCTTTTCCATCTGACCGGTATCCGGGTTGAACTTTTCGGTTGGCCTATTGTCTTTGTCCTGAGCATATGAATCAACAGTAAACAATGCCAACGCGAAACATACCATAAAACACAACCCGGTCATCGCCATAATTTTTTTCATGTTTTTCATACTCACCCT
>JYMV01050039.1_pt1 | contig 14254 bp, 12 predicted proteins | sample 338911 | NCBI WGS metagenome assembly JYMV01 (sample SAMN03354496, study PRJNA234377) | hydrothermal vent metagenome | biome: Deep sea; feature: Hydrothermal plumes at the Eastern Lau Spreading Center, Western Pacific Ocean; material: Seawater | place: Tonga | collected 2009 | depth 2000 m m
TTCCCATAAATCTGAGTATTCTGAAAACTTTTGAATGTTTTCATCTATAATAATTCCTGGTAACTGGCGTTTTGTCCACACGTGATATTTAACGATGAAATCTTCCGGTTTTTCCATCAGCATTGTACTAATATCTATTGTATCGGTATCGTTTTTATTCTCATAGGAAATAGCAGAGCCGCAATCCTTACAAAATGTTCGTACCTTGATTCCATCAGCATATTGAATTGAACCGGGATTCCCACTTTTAATAATATAATTATCTTTCTCCACCACTACAAAAATCATGAAGGGTGCACCGCTGGCTTTTCTACAATCCAAACAATGGCAAGCAGCCACGGTTCCACCTGTATCTTTTATTTCAAATTGGATATTGCCGCAGAAACAACTTCCTTTATGTTTATTCTTTTTCATTTGTTTACTTTCTTAATCGCGCTTTCAAAAAACGGGAGTCGGGAATCTCCGTATCAAACTCAATTTCTTCTATAATCCACTCTGTCCCTTTACTGTTTCGTTTCAGTTCGTCCTTAAAAATAAATCGGGAAGGAAACCAGCGCCCCTGCACTTTTTTAATGCCATCCATGGTTGCTGTTTTTAGGAGTTTTCCGCTTTTGGCGTAGAGTTCTTCCTTCATGGGCAGAAGATATTCTTTATCAATCCACGCCCGTCGTTTTGGGTAAGATAATCCTTTTTGTTTTGCATCCATGACAACAATCCAATAGTCTCGTCCGTTGATATTAATCGATCCTTCTAAAGTTGTCGTATAGCGATCTGCCAGCGGTTGATCTTCCATCATATCATTATAAGACATATCCGATCCCATAACCGATTGCCGGAGCATATGCCCGGAAATTTGAATCACCCGATCTGTTTGAGGAGAATAGGTCCAGAGTTTGTCGCCTACTTTAAGCATTTTGGTTCCCGCTTCTCTTGGAGGAGATAAGTATTCTGTAAATGCCAAGTCTGTCCCTACAACCCAATTCCGAGATTTAATCGTTCGGGTCGCACGCCGCCCATGAACCACCATTTTACTCGTGAGCACACGGCTTTTTGCATTCAGATTATTATCCATGGCTTTGATGATTTCTTCAACGGTCATATCGTTTTGCCCGAGGACCGAAGAAATCAATAATATTAAAATAATGTGTCTCATTTTATTTTCATAAAACTCTGTGTACTCTGTGACTAAAATTTTTCATGTTTCAAGTTCTTTAAATAGTTGTGCCATTTCTCTTTTATAAATTGCTCGTCCCGCCAGCATGGTACCAAACACCGTTGCTAAAATACCGGGAATAATTCCAATATAATATAGGTCGGGGGTGACTTTCGTATAGAACACACTTGACATAATCAACGTCGATGTATTCAAATTCTCAAATGCTGCAGAATAATCAATGCCCACTTCTTGCACGTAATATGTTAAGGGTAAACCGATGAGCGTCCCGAAGATCGTGCCAATCGTACCAATAATGACAGATTCCAAAATAAGAGACTGATATACTTGTCCTTTCGTTTCGCCCATGGCAAGACGAATTCCCATTTCACCGTATCGCCGAAGCCCGCTCATGATACCCATATTCCACAGAACAATCATGGCAATGAGAAGAAATATCCCGAGAATAATAAAAACAGAAATATCCACCAAATCAATCATTGTTCCCATTTGATTGGCATCTCGAAGTGCGATCATACTGGAACGGAAAATATCAGTTGTGTCCGAATGGGAAGCATTGAATTGGTCTCGAATTTTGATGGACGATTTATCGTCGTAATATAAATCGTGTTTGAAGCCGAGAATTTCTGATGCGGAATCGTCCATATCTAAGGCCATGCGAGCCCCGTCAATATCCACCAACATCATTTGTTTATCCAAGGGGCCCATGCCAAGATTGAACGTACCCACCACCGTAAAATTAAATGTGGTAAATGCATTATTCATGGTGGTACCTATGTAGGTCACCTGGTCACCAAGAGAAAGTCCAAGCTTTTCAGCTAATTTTGTCCCCACCAATGCGTCATCAACATTTTGAATCATGCGTCCCGAAACGATGCGTTTTTCCAATTCCCATAATTCATATTGACGGGAATCCTGGGATAAAAAATCAACACCATACGCCATGACAGGCCCTTGAGATTTTGTTTCCCCCTGATCATCGGGAAGGTCTAATAATCCGGCGAAAGATATTTTGGGTGACCAAAAATAATCTGAATACATTAAACTCAATGTGTCGGTTATTTCACTTACATTCATAAGTGCAAGATCGTTGGGCAATAATTGACTTTCTTCCTGATAGGCGTGGGTCATGATCTTTACATGCCCCGATGAAATCACAGCCGTATCTTTGAACATTCCATTCATAGTCCCAACGAGAAAACCTCGATTAAAAATCACCAATGCCACAATGAGAGAGACAACAATAATGGGGAATAGGCTACGAGAACGATCTCGAAGAATGCCTTTTAAAACGAATTTCAGCATTAGGTTACTTTGCCTCGAAGTGCATCGGTAGGCTTCATTTTTGCAATACGGCGCGATGGCATATAACTCAAAACCAAAACAACGAATGAAATAAATAATGTTGTGGAAATGAAAAGCCCCATGGTGTATACAGGGATGAGCTTCTTTGCCATAATGAGTCCCATTTCATTATAATCAATGGGCAGTGGAATTCCATACAGCGCGAAATAAATGAAAACAGGGCCACCCAAAACCAATACCATAATTAAAGAAAAAAAGGCGTTCATTCCTCCTTCCAATGTAAATAGACCCACAACACGAGATCGCGTCATGCCCATTGCCATAAGTGTGCCGATCTCTTTCCGTCTTCGAAAAATGGACAATATTTGTGAATTAAAAATACCCATGCCCGCCAAGGATAAAAGGATCGCATACATGATTCTGGCGTTGGGTTCATCCGCTTCAATCATGGCTTCCATATCTCGCATCAAATAATCCACATCGCGATAGATCCAATTTCCCTTGCCTTGAACCTTGGAAATGTTTTTGGAGAAGGTTACATAGGTGGCTTCATTTTTCATATCAAGCATGGTTTGTGCTTGTTCAAGGGGGATCCAGATAGTGCCCATATCCACTTTAAAATTTTCCGTTTCCATAATATAAACGATTACGCCTTCGTCCGCATCATAGGTTCGGTTTGCATCCAGCCAGCGAATAGCAAAAGCATCGCCTACTTTCAATTTTGTGTAATTCGCCATTCCACTTCCAATAAGTACCGGAATCAAACCGTCGGCTTCTTTCAAGAGCGATTGGGTAGGCAGGTTGATTATGGATTGTTCTGGTTCAATCCCTTTTATCACGACCGGCATCATTCGTCCGTTGGGGTAAATGGATGCCTGACTCACCAAGATGGAAAATGCATTTTTATTGTTGATTAAATCATTGATTTCTTTAGGTGGAATTCCGTGGGCATCTTCGTAAGAAAACGGATCCAAAGGATCATATTCCGGATGCCAATAAGCACCGCCAGCCACTTCCGTGTCGATGGTCACTTGTTTGGCGTGGGATCGCATGCCGTCGTACATCCCGGAAATAAAAATAATCATAAAAAACGAAATGGCTGTTACAAACACATTGAGCCACGTCCGCATGCCTGCACCAATAAGATTTTTCATGGCAAGATTAAAAAGCATCAGTTTCCCATTCTCGGATTTTCAATTTTTTCATCTTGCACAATCTGCCCATCTTCCAAATGAATGATTCTTCGTAGATATGCCATAATTTTTTCATCGTGTGTTGCAAAGATAAATGATGTTTCCAATTCTTTGTTTAGGCGAACCATTATTTTCATAATCTGATGAGAATTTTCTGCATCCAAATTTGCAGTGGGTTCGTCGGCTAAAATTAACGCTGGTTCGTGAACGATGGCACGGGCGATGGCCGTCCGCTGACATTCACCACCGCTCAATTGTGCGGGACGGGAATCAATTTTATCTGCTAATCCAACCCATTCCACTGCTTGATTTACTAATCGTTTCCTTTCCTGTGAATCAACTTTATTCAGAATCAACGGGAGTTCCACATTTTCAAAAACAGAATAAACTGGAAGTAAATTGTAACTCTGGAAAATGAATCCCATTTTTCTTCTTCTTAAATGAGCTCGTTCGTTGTGAGATGAAGAACCCAGTTCTATTCCAAGAACGTTTACATTTCCTTCTGTAGGTGAATCGAGTCCTCCAATTATATTTAAAAGCGTTGTTTTTCCCGAACCGGATGGACTTACATCGCTTAATGCGGTAAAATAATCACCACCCACGGGAAATTTTTTTAAAAGATTTTTTATTTCGACTACATTTTTATTTAACATGTTTTTCCTTTATTTCGCCACAAAGACACGATGAAATAATAATTAAATCTTTGTGTCTTCGAGTCTTTGTGGCCATAATTTTTTCTAATGATTATAAATAAACATGAATTGAATTCCGGTTCCAAATCCTACAACTGATTTTGGGAAGGCTTCTACAGGAAGACCATATTCCTTCCTTTTGGGACTTTGAGATAATAGCAAATTTAAGCTGAATTTGTCATAGGTGGCGCTCCATCGGAAATAGGAATAAACTCGATCTTCCTGCCAATCAAATTGAGCAATAAACATGGTAGAATGAACCATGCCCAAGGGCAGCATAGCCATAAAAGCCGTAAACATTTGGTCGTCTGCATTTCTATTTTTGATGAACATGGATTCTGTCATAATCAAAAGTCCGTTAGCGATGGGCAAGGTATAATCTGCACCAATGGTTGTCATTTTAAGATCTGAATGCTCCGAAACAATAACGGCACTTTCCATCCATGAACCAATAAAACCGTCATGTCGAATATCCAATGCAAACCGTTGATGGGGTTCAGGCATCATGATCCCCAATTGACCAATTTGCTGTGGCGTTTTAGACGGATCAACGTGAAAGGTAAATCCGAATTCTCCGTAAGATGATGATAGTTCAGCCCGTCCGCCAAAGGATAAAGTGTCTTGCGCATTTTGAATAGCCCATGACCAAATCGAAAGAGAGTTGGACGGAAACCATTTGAGCCGGAATGCGTCCACACCGTCAGTTTGTCCCGTGGGGTCGGTTAAGTCAAATGTATCAAACCAGGAAAGGGTTCGTAAAATTTGTGATGGACCGAAAATGATTTTTTGCAAACCAAGGCGTACTTCCACTTTTTCGGATGAATAACGAATCCAGAGACGATGGTTTTTTTCATGATTCGAAACAAGTGAATCCCCGGAATAGGATCGGTCTAACCGATATGCCCATTCAAAATCAAAAAGGGTGAAATCCGATAAATCTCGTGATAAAGAAAATGTTGGGATGTAGCCCATAGACGATTCAAAGGCAGATTGCCCGGACGGAGCATCGTTACCCGTAAGTCCGCTTGCCCAGAATTGACCCTTGGTTGAAAATGATTGTGCTTTGGCTATCGGATAAGAAAAAAATGAAATAATAAATACGATTTTTAGGAAGTCATTCATTTAGTCTTTATTTACATTTTTTTTAATGGTTTGACTAATAAATAGCCAAATATAAAATACCGTAATAAATACGACAGCCCACTCCAGATTAAGGGAAGGCTCCCTATTTTGGAAAATATCCAGAAGTGCCAATATAGATAACACGCTGAGAAAAGAAAGGATTATCTTATGAATAAGCATGGTTTTATATATGCCCTTTGTCGATTAGGGTTCTCATCCTATTGATTAATGACATCCAATTCCCTGCGCATCATCAAACCTATTGCATGGTCTGGGTTTAAAATCAGGCCCTGGTTTAAAATTTTTGTCGCACTCTTGAATTTTCCCAAACGAATTTTTGTGGCCGCCAAAAAAATGTATGCACCGGTGATGGATGGATCCAATTCAATTGTTCTCATCAAGTGGCGTTCCGCGCGTATATTAATATTTTCTTTAAAGAAAATATTTCCAATTCCAAAATGACCTTCCGCATAATGACTATTGATTTCAAGTGCCTTAATAAAGGCTTCAATTGCTAACGCATTCTGGCCTGCCAGGGATTGTGCCCTGCCCAACCCAGCCCATCCCTGCCAGTCTAATGAATTGCTATTAACTATTTCACCAAAGGTGTTTATTGATTGATTGATATTACCCATTTTTAAATATGCTTCTCCTAACCCTTTGCGTGCTCTTGCATTTTTGGGCCATATTTTTATTGATTTTTTGTAAATAATCAATCCCTGTTCCATTTTACCGGCTTTGATTAAATCTTCTGCCTTGTATGCCAATGCCAAGCTCCAGCGCGTCCTGACCTTTGGTTGATCCTTACCAGATAGAGATAATATGTGAATGATAAATTTTTCGATTTCCGGCTCATCGCCTTTAACAGCATCAAGAAAGGCCAATGATAATGCTTGAATATCTACATCCTTATTTTTGGCTAAATCCTTTAGTCTATTCACTACCTTTGCCGAAATAAAATTTGCTCCTTCAGACATAAATGCCGCTGAAATACCAGCGAAAGCCTGTGGTGCGGGGTCGTTATTTGATCCAAATAAATTTAGAAAACTTTCATTTGTAGCATCGCCTTTATGAAATGAAAACAATGCCGATTCTAAAGGGTGATGCGGTTTCAACTCTCCATACCATTGCGTAACGTAATCGTTTAAGGATTCTATCCTCATATTATCATGACATTGTTGACAGGCATTTTTTATCCCAAGTTTCTGGTCAAGTTTGGGTCTGGGAATCGAAATTGTATGATCTGCTCTTGCAAACATTAATTGATCTCCAACTGCTTTATGCTGTTGAAATGGCATATGACACGCGGTACATCGACTTCCTTCGGATTCGGATTCGTGAAAGGTGTGAAGAGAGGGGTTTTCCTTTTTTGCCATATGACAAGAAACACATTGCCCATTGTCAAACCGCCCTTTTAGTACATTTCGATTTATATCCTGATAGCTATTTGAATGTGGATTGTGACAATCAATACACGTCATGGATCCGTTTTGATAGCAATCACTGAAAATGTGATTTTGTTGATATCCAAATGCCCTCACCCTTCCATCCGGATAATAGGGGTTTCCACCCAGCATCGAAAATTTTACGCTAAAATAATCATCAAAATCCATACCAGGTAAGTATCCCGGGCGAATCATATCTTTCAATGCATGACATTGTGCACATACTTTGATCGATTCCTCTTTTGAAAGCGTTTTTAATGATTGAATGCCCGTATATCCTTTTACAATCATTTTGTCAAATTGCATTAAAGTTACATGCTCTTTCCCAGGGCCATGACAAGATTCACAATTTATTGATAAGTTTGTAAATGATGATTTATACTGGCCTAGACTGCGATCAAACGCTGTGATAATTTGGCTCCCATGACATTGCTGACAATTTTGTTTTTCTGGAACACCGCCCATCATTCGATTGGGGGGCCATTCGGTCAACATTCTCATAGATAGTGATTTCGATGCGGGAACCCAACCCGATAAATCATTTGTTTCAAAAAACCATGTTTTCTTTTCCGGATGATAATCAAAGGGAAGCAAGCGCATTGAACCGTCAGGGAAAACACTAAAAAAAGCCTGTGTTCCTCCGCCATATAAATGGCCGCCCCCCACCACGCCGCTTACTTCATATTGCACTTCCGGGAATCCCTTTTCCTGCGCGCGAAAATAATAATGACCATCTTGTTGAAAAGGGATAAACCAACCATCTTTAAGTTCAATTTTTTTGCCATCAAAGGGTGCTTTTATATTTGAACTAAATGGCGCACCGCCGGCACGGCCATGGGTTGAGCTTTTCCACAGCTCAAATTGATCGGGATGGCAAGATTCACAGCTGTCTGAGCCAATGAAATCCTGGAGCTGACTTAAAGCAAATAAATAGTACCATTTAAATAAAATTAATTTTTTGCCCAATCCGGCTGCTCACAATTACAAAATTTCCTGATTGTTTGAACATAATCAACTATTTCCTTGGGGCTCATTTTTTCTCCCCACCCAGGCATAAAATGACTTTTATTCATTATACGCCCTCCCACATGAATGGTATCATAAAGGGTGTCGTCTGCCCGCTGTTCCATCAACGTTGCATTGGTAAAATCCCCTGGTTTCACGGTCAGGTTTGGTTCATTAAATCCTTTTCCGTTTCCATTCAATCCATGACAAGGCGCACAATTTTCTTCATAACTGTTGGCGGCAGAATAAGGCTGGTGTTGAATCAAATTGAGGTATGCTGTTTTTTGATCCGATTGTTTATGGGCTAAATAAGATAAAATTAACGGGAGAATATTTGGATCTATCACTGTTTTGGGCATCATACTTTCAGGCATAACCATATGAGGCATCTTTACTGCCATTTTGATAAAACCGTCCGTGAGTCGATTACCCACATTAGATAAATCCGGTCCAATTTTACCTCCTTTTCCATCTATCTGGTGACACCCCAAACAGGGTAGAAAGTCGTTCAGCAGTTTATCTACTTTTTGAGATTGGAATTTAGAAATCGGTGACAACTTTGTCTTGAGCTCTGCCGTTCCCAACCAGTCAGATAATGCTAAAACTTCAGAATCAGACAAATGATAATCCGGCATACGGCTCCCGGTTCCGGGAAAAAACCCAAAAGGGCGAATAGCCGACGGTTTTTCCAGGTAATTGTTGATCCACCCTTTTTGAGTTCGCATACGCTGGGCAGACAAGTTTGGGCCATTATGGTCCTCAAACCAGCTGTCTTCATCCTGCATTCCATGGCAAGCCTGGCAATTTTGGGAGAGAAAAATATTTTTCCCCATCTCAGCAGTTACATTGGGATACGCTTTTTGTACCTTCCCAAATTCCAGTTCCAATGCCTGTCGTTTGTCCGAACTTGTCCTGCTTAAATAAGATACAATTGTTTTAAGGTCTTTCGCTGTTAGTTGATCCTGATTGTGAACTTTTTTTAAATTAAAAAAATTGGGCATGGCTGATCCCTTGGGTAAATAAGGGTCCGGGTTTTGTATAAAGTTTGACATCCATTCAGCATTCAGGCGAAAACCTGCTTGTGTCAAATCTGTTGATTCAGATTCTCCAACATCATTTAACTGATGACACTTGGTGCATTGATAAGTGTTGTGGAGAAGTTCAAATCCATTTTTCTCTCGATTAAAATTTATTTCAGAAATCTGAACCGATTTCGGTAGGGTGCGTTGCTTGATTAAATACAGAGTCAATGCCATTGCTTCATCATTTGAAAATCCAAAATCAGGCATCCGTGATTTTCCGATATTGTGTCGAACAGAATAAGGTGATTTTAAATAGTCGAAAAGGAAGGATGCATTGTATTTTGACCCTGCATAACTGAGATCCGGAGCATGGGTTTTAATTACTTCTGATTGGGTCACACCACTGTGGCAATTCCCGCATCCAAGTTCATTTGCCAAAGCATTTTCAGGCATCTCTCCTTGGGAAAAACAGAAGGATAGAAATATTATCAGGGAGATTTTATGGGTGAATTTACCAACCAAATTGTAAATCCAAAGCCGGTAAGAGATGTGCTTGGGACCCAAAAGGATATTCACCTGCAATAAGTTTATATCCGAACAGAAGTCTGAATTTTTGACTTTTTGACCACACCAGTAACCCTTTTTGCTCAAAGGCAAACCGCCCTCGGCCTCCAGGCATCAAAAACATATCATAATCCATAACATATGACCAGCGTTCTTTAACTTGACGAAAATACTCACCACCAATTTTGATCAGAATTCCATTATAATACACGGACAGCCGTGGATAAATAATGGGTAAATCAACGGTCGCTCTTTGGGCCAATTCTTTTCCATTTAACCCAATTCCCAACCCGCCATTTATGGATAGCCGCCCATCGGAAGGAGCGCCTGTTGTGCCAATCAATTCTCCATATACCGAAATCATTTGGGGAATGGTGAATTCAGGTGAAATTAATGCAAACATATCCGGTTCACCTAATTTCATTCCCAGAGGACTTTGTATCCATCGCATGGCCATGGTTGGATAGGCCACTTGAATCTGATAAGCCATCTTCCATTTATGAAATTGGGACAGATTTGTTTTATATGCCACACTAGGAAGCAATAAAAATTTATTCACACTGATTTCTGATCCGTTGGTTAAGCCCATTCGAAGGGGTGAGAATATTCCTATTTCACGCCGTCCGGGAGATAATAAACCAGCAGACTTATCCTCCCATTGCGGACCAGCCAATCCTAAAGAAATGAATAATATTATCTGGATAATTTTTTTCATGGTATCACCCATTGGGCACTGACAGGTATATGGTCTGACAGGGTCGTTGCTTCCTGATGAGTGGTACCATTAATCCACGTTGTATTGGTCCATAAATAATCCAGTTTGCGATCTAATTGCAGGTTATCGTCCGGACTGTGGGTAAAATGATCCGTTTCATAAGCACCATACACGTCTAAAGAAATAGCCGGGGTATAGCTTTTAAAGAATGATGACAACCATGTGATTTCCGGGGCAAAATAACTCCCTTCCTTGTGAGTGTCGCCTTTGTCGATTCCGTATTCATGAAACGATTCCCCTTTACATTGATCATCGAGACAGTAGTCCATTTTGGAAGCATTGGGCGGAATTTCATTTAAATCCCCGCCCGCAATAAAATAGCCTCCTTCCGCCGCGATCCCATCCAAAATTGCCTTAAAAGCATCAATATGCTTTTGCTTAGTATCGTCGGTTGCAAATGCAGTCAGGTGGGTATTCACCGCATAAAAAGGTTTCCCAGGCATGGCCACTTTCGCCTTTATTGCATTGCGCCGGAGATAGAAATACTTCGTCAACGCATCTTGATCACCCCGTAATGGAAGCTGGTATCGTTCTGCATTTTCCAGTTTCCATTTTGATAAAATTAGATTCCCCGTATTTACACGCCCCAATCCGTCAGCTAAAATAACTTGAGATTCCCACATGGAAGCGTAGGCACCATAATTAAAATCAGTATGATCTAAAAGCCACTGGGCTTGATCGATATAACCCGTTTTTTTTGATTGAACATCAACCTCCTGGAGGAGAAGAATGTCAGGATCTTCCTGCTTAATTTTTTCAGCCAACCCTTCCAATCCTTTGATTACTTCACTTTTTTTCAGCACCACACGATCGCCGCAGCCATCTCCGAAAAAGCGCAATCTTGCCACGCCAAATCGTATATTCCACGTCATCACCTTAACCGTGCTTTGAGCACTCACATCCGTAATGGTATTGGCGCGGTACATCACCGCATCTTCTATATCGTCAAATTTGTTAACGATCGGTTCGCATGCGGAGAAAATTATTCCAAAAATGAGAATAAATTTAAATGGGGTTAGTTGTTTAATCATTAGAGATATTAATCCTACAATTTACCTTTCCCTAAGAAAATATATCAACACCGCTCTATCCCCGTAGCAAAAAGAACAACTTTTTCATTCAAACCAATCCATCCTCTATTTTTTAATGAATGATACGCTGACCATACCACACCTGCCTCAGGGCTGGCATGAATGTTGCTCATTTTTTTGAAATCTTCTGTGGCTTTCTCTAAATCAGATTCTTTGGCTGAAACTGCAATTCCGTTGCATTCAGATAATACATGAAGCATCCAATTGCCTCCCAATGGTCCAGGAACGTTTAACCCCAAAGCAATCGTGTTGCTTTTGTCCCAAAATTCTATCGATTTCTCCATCCCTTGAAATGCTTTCACTACCGGGGCACAGCCATCGGATTGCGCCGCAACCATTCGGGGTAACGGTCCTGAAATCCAGCCCAGCCCCTTCATTTCCTGGAATGCTTTCCACATTCCGATTAAGCCCGTTCCACCACCGGTGGGGTAGATAATGACATCTGGCAATTCCCAATTCATTTGCTCCGCAATTTCATAGCCCAGGGTTTTCTTCCCCTCCACCCTGAATGGCTCTTTTAAAGTGGAGATATCAAACCAATTCTCTTCTTTTGATTCCAGCATTTTGTGGGCAGCGTGAGATATAGTCTGACCTTCCAATATAATATTTGCCCCATATTGATCGGTGGCCTTTTTAAATGAATCGGGGATGGTTTCGGGTAGAAAAACATGACAATCAATGCCGGCTTTTTGGCAATAAGCCGCTGCGGATACGCCTGCATTCCCTGCGGATGGCAGACAAATAGATTCAACACCTTGGGCCTTCGCCATGGTAACAGCCATTGCCATACCACGATCTTTAAAAGAGCCGGTGGGGTTTACTGTTTCATCCTTGATAAAAATATGGTGCGCCATGGGAATCAAGGGGGACCAACCTTCGCCTAAACTGACAATCTCTTCTTTTTCCACATTGGGCAATACTCTTTTATATCGCCACAGGGAATGATCATCGGTTTTTACATCAATGTCTCCTTCGATGCCTTCCCAATCATAATGAACAGACAGGGGGTTACCGCAGGGACAAAGCCCTAGGGGCTTGGTTGGGTTATCCAATCTCTTTTTACAGGCAGTACAAACGTAAATCAATCCTCGGGCTCCTTCTTCTTAATCTATATTACTAAATAAATCTTCTTTTTCCATTGCAAGATTTACAATTATACCGACAGATTACACTTTCAAAAACCACTAAATTGACACAATGATCCCTTCACAAAAACATTTATTTGATATTCCTGACGAAATTACTTACCTCAATTGTGCATTCATATCACCCCAGTTACAATCTGTTAAGGAAGCGGGAATACGTGGCGTTTCCGGTAAATCGTCTCCCTGGGAATTGATGCCACAGGATTTTTTTACGGAATCAGAACATTGCCGGTCATTGTTTGCCAAAACCCTTGGGGCAGATAGGGAGTGTGTGTCTTTTATCCCATCGGCCAGTTATGGCATTGCGGTGGCGGCGGAAAACCTGAATTTAAAATCCGGGGACGAAGTTGTGGTTCTCTCAGAACAGTTTCCTTCCAACTATTATATGTGGAAACATAAGGCTGACCTGGCGGGCGCATGCATCCGTACCGTTCCCAAAACAAATGGCGATGTCACAGCGGCTGTGCTGGATACCATCACAGAAAAGACAGCCATTGCCGCTATTCCCAATTGCCATTGGGCAGATGGTACCCTTGTTGATATCCAAGCTGTGAGTAAACGCTGTAGCGAGGTGGGTGCTGCCCTGGTACTTGATTTGTCCCAATCTGCCGGCGTGATGCCTGTTGATTTTAATTCAGTGAATCCTGACTTTGTCATTACCGTAGGATATAAATGGTTATTAGGCCCCTATTCATTTGGTTACATGATTGTTAATAAAAAGCATCGTGATGGACAGCCATTAGAATATAATTGGATAGCTCGGGAAAACAGTGAAGACTTTTCTGATTTGGTCTTATATCGGGATTCATTTCAACCCGGTGCACGAAAGTTTGATGTGGGTGAACGAAGTAATTTTGTTCTTATGCCCATGGCTATTGCAGCGTTAAAACAAATTTCGGAATGGGGCATTAACAATATTGGGAATTCTCTTTCTCATTTCACAGATGAAATCGCCAGCAGAGCATTAGAATTGGGGTTGACTGTTCCAAATAAAAAAGAACGGGCACCTCATATATTGGGAATACAATTCCAGAACGGTGTTCCCGATCGTTTGGCTGAAAACCTCCAGCGGGAAAATATTTATGTAAGCATTCGGGGGAATTCAATCCGCATTGCACCTTATTTATATAATACAAATAAAGATATTGATCGGCTTTTTACCGTTATTAAACAATCATTATAAGGAGAGAGATCATGAAAAGGATTGCGTTTATATTAAGTTTTTTCATGTCATTGGTTCAAGCAGATGATTTAAAAGATGACATTTTATCTATGCATCAAAGGGCGGTGGTCCGGGATGGATTTCTTAAGGACCGCTTTGAAACCGTCCTGCCTGAAATCATGGCGAGAAACAAACTGGATATGTGGATCATCATTGCCCGGGAATACAATGAAGATCCTGTGATCCGTACCATGCTTCCAGCTACGTGGCTCAACGCCCGGCGACGAACAATCTTAGTGATCCACAACCCCGGGAAGGGCCAACCGCTCGAGACTTATGCCGTGGCTCGCTATGATGTAGGAGAGGTTTTTAAAAAAGCTTGGGATCCTGAAGTCCAGCCTGATCAATACAAAGCGCTGGCTGACCTGATCAAAACCAAGGACCCAAAAAAGATTGGGCTGAATAAAAGTGAATTCTTTGCCCAGGCCGATGGCTTGACGGCAACGGAATATGAACTATTCAAAAAAGCATTACCGCGGGAATACCAAAAACGAATTGT
>JYMV01043981.1_pt1 | contig 14253 bp, 7 predicted proteins | sample 338911 | NCBI WGS metagenome assembly JYMV01 (sample SAMN03354496, study PRJNA234377) | hydrothermal vent metagenome | biome: Deep sea; feature: Hydrothermal plumes at the Eastern Lau Spreading Center, Western Pacific Ocean; material: Seawater | place: Tonga | collected 2009 | depth 2000 m m
TCTAGCAGTCATCGCATGGACTCGCACCCAAGGCATCTCATACATCCCGGTCAACTTATTCTTGTAATAGGGTTGATGCTGGTGAAAGACGATTGCTAGATTCAATGCATCGTCCATCTTGTTAACGCTTCCAGAAAAATCTACAACTGGCAGGTATCCAGGTGTTTGATCGACCGTCCGGTCTGCAATCACATAGGCATAAGTGAAGGTTTCAGCACCACTATTGGTTGCGGGATTCTCAGATGGGAAGGATGTCCAAACATGACCATCATCCTGCCACTGCGACCATGCAATGACTGCTAGACTAATGGGGGAACCGATGTTAGCCCATGGAATGGAAATCTCGGTGTTTGTATTATCTGACCAGCCGACATATGCTGAAATACCATCCTGATTTGCGTCAACCCATTCAACACCATCGTAAGTTTGTAATGAGAAATATGATGAATTCTCAAGCACGAATGCAAAGTCTGCAAAAAATGGTAGAGTCTGTGCAAGATTCCACTCTTTAGATAGGGGGCTGCCACCATCTGTGGTATTCAGGTAAACGAAGAGGTCAGCCCCTTCACTAGTGCTTGCCCAATCAGTTTCTTGCCATGCAAAAAACAGGTGACTTTCATTCCAAGTCATTCTGAAAGGTACCGACGCGTTGGAATCGATGTCAATCAGTGTGTCCGAGTCCCAGTCCGATAGGTCACCATCAATGGTAATGTCGTCTGGTGTGGCACCACTGACCAGACCCAAACAAGCAGGAGCCAGAATGAGTACGACGAGAATGATTGAAGTCCGGCGCATCGAATTGCCGAGAGCGCGAGGCATCAAAGCATTATGGCTGTCCCGGCAGTAGGCTCGGTATGCGGGGCAGTGGCATCCTCTGCCATCTCACCTCGCTGCCGAGTGAGAGCGGTAAGGGTTGCTTAGGCCATCACGCGCTTCGCTTCCTCGATGTCCTGCAGAGCACCGGTCAATCGGTTTGGCAGATGTTGCCGATTCATCCCCCCGACCAGTATGACTCTCCCTATGCCAGCACCTCGGCCTTCGCCGGCGATACAAACCTGCTCGACCCCGATATCCGAATCAGGCCATTCACCCGAGGGGGACTGCTGGATTTTCGCAAACTCAATCCTTGGGTGCACGACTGGGCGCTGTACCAGATTGCCAAACAACAGCACGGTGGCGCCGCATGGAGCGAGTGGGAAGAGCCGATTCGAAGACGTGAAACATCAGCATTGGAAGAGATGCGCGGGCGGAATCTGAAAGATTACTGGCGCCATATCGGCGAACAACAGGCGTTTGAACAACAGTGGTCAGAACTTCGCCGCGCCGCTGAAGAGCGCGGTGTCGAGTTGGTCGGCGACCTACCGTTCTTCGTCGCCGGCGATAGCGCCGACGTATGGGCTAATCAGCATCTTTTCCAACTCGATGAATCCGGTCAGCCCATTGCAGTTTCAGGAGTCCCACCCGATGCCTTCAGTGATGATGGACAATATTGGGGAACGCCATTATTCGCCTGGAATGAACACCGTAGCGATGGTTTTTCCTGGTGGCAAAAACGGGTGGAAGTGGCGCTGAAGCGCTTTCATCGCCTCCGTATCGACCACTTTAGGGCGGTTGAGGAATATTGGTCGATACCTGCAAATTCAGATAATGCCAGATATGGTGAATGGAAGGAAGGCCCAGGGGATGAACTACTCACCGCTCTTTGCTCGGTGGCAGGAGAGGGCAGACTCATCGCCGAGGACCTGGGCATCATCCCGGCTACTGTAATCGAGATGCGCCGTCGTCACAATCTGCCCGGGATGGCGGTATTGCACTTCGCCTTCGATGGAAGTGAGAAAAATCCTCATCTGCCTGGAAATATCACTGAGGATGTAATCTGCTATACCGGAACCCACGATAATGATACCACTGTAGGATGGTATTCGAGCATCGAACAAAATACCCGGGAGAATATTGCCCGGGCCTTGTCGGGAGAGAGCACCATCGACAAGGGCGAGCGACCGATTCATCGCCGCCTGATACGAGCCGCTCTAGCGAGCCGTGCCGCAACCACCATCCTCGCACTGCAAGATGTGATGGGTCTGGACTCGAGTGCGAGAATGAACACCCCGGGTACCAGGGAAGGAAACTGGAATTGGCAATTCATGTGGACCGACATCGCTCAGAACGACCTGAATTGGCTCGCCGCAATTACCGAAGCTACCGGGCGGTGGCAAGAAGGCAGATTTTCGACCGGAGGGGCTGAGGATGGTGGTTCCCTCGGTGCTGGAGTTGGCAGTAGTACTGGCATGGGAGATGCCGCAGCAGAAGGTATCGGCCGGACCAGAGGTGATGTCCAAGGTGGTGGCGGTGACGGGAAACCAGGTGAAGTTGTCGCTTACTTCAGCGCTGAAATCGGCTTGCGCAGTGACCTGCCGACATATTCCGGCGGCCTCGGAGTGCTGGCGGGTGACCATATCAAGGCGGCTGCCGACAAAGGTCTGGATTTCGTCGCCGTAACCCTGCTCTACCGCCGCGGCTACGGCCGTCAGCACCTCGATGGCGACGGTAGGCAAACCGAGACATTCCCGGCCTTTGACCCACGCACGATTCTCGAAGATACCGGAATCGACATCTCCATCCCCCTCGATGGTAAGAGTCTGTATAGCCGAATCTGGAAATATACGGTCGAATCAGAATTCGGCGGTGAGGTTGACGTACTGTTCCTCGATACCGCACATCCCGATAACAGCCCCATTCACTCAGCCCTCGGCTCACGTCTATACGGGGGTGGTGATGAGACCAGAATCCGTCAGGAATACCTGCTCGGCATCGGTGGAATCAGGGCGCTCAAGGCATTGGGAATCTGGCCCCTTAAAGGCATACACCTCAACGAAGGGCACTGTGCCTTCGCGGGGCTGGAGATGTTACGGCAAGGCTGGTCGAGAGAACAATTGTCGCGACGTTGCCTATTCACCTCGCACACCCCGGTTCCTGCTGGTCATGACCACTTCGCGTGGGATGAGGTCGAGGCGGTAATGGGAGAGGGGCTGCCCGATGACCTTCGCCCGGCACTGGGTGGGGCGACCTGCTCGATGTCGCACCTGGCGGCACATCTCGCCGGGAAGGTCAATGCGGTATCCAAATTGAATGCAGAAGTAGCAGGTGGGATGTTTCCCACCACAACCGTTCATCCGGTCACCAATGGTGTGCATCACCTGACCTGGGTCGGCCCGGCGATGCAGGAGGTATACGATGAGTTCCTGCCCGAGTGGCGAAGCGACCCGGCAGAATTGCGAAAATCACAGCGAATCCCAGTCGACAATCTTATTTCGGCGCGTAGGAAGTCACGGGCAATATTGCGCGAACTGGTCGAGGTCTGTACCGGGGTGAAATTCGATGATAGCACCCTCACCATCGGCTTCGCCCGCCGCTTCGCCACCTACAAACGCGCTGATCTGGTATTCCGCAATATAGCCCGCCTGAGCCAATTCGGTCGTGGAAAAATACAGTTCGTATTCGCCGGTAAGGCGCATCCAAAAGACGAAGGTGGTAAGCAGTTGATTGCCAATGTCATCAGTGCCAGTAAGGAGTTGGAAGGTAAGATTCCAGTCGCCTTCCTCGAGGATTACTCGATGGATACCGGAATGGCGATGACCAATGGTGTCGACATCTGGCTGAACTGCCCGGTACGGCCGATGGAAGCCAGTGGTACCAGCGGGATGAAGGCGAGTATCAGCGGTGTACCGAACTGCTCGATTCTCGATGGATGGTGGCCCGAGGCCTGTGACCACGGCGTCAATGGCTGGGCGATAGGTGAGGCAGCAGACGAGAGAGATGACGAACGTGATGCTGAAGCAGTTCTCGATGTCTTGGAGAACGAGGTACTGCCGGTTTGGCAGGCTGGAGAAAAGTCTTGGTTGGAATTGGTGCGTGGGGCGATTTCGGCCGGTGCTGGTTTCAGTGCCAAACGAATGCTGGATGACTACTGTGAATTCTACGCCGACTTTTCCTAGGTGGAGACTCGGTACATTCCAAATCAGCCCTCACCCAATCCGCCTCCACGCATCTTATTGATGGCAAAATGGATTATCATCAAACCCAATATCAGCAGCAGTATTATTCTTATTGCCGTAAAAGAACTGGATTCAGAGGAATAATTATCGCCCTTTGAGTCTGGATCTAATTCAGTATTTTCCTCAGGTTCAGGTTCCGGTTCCGGTTCCGGCTCTGGTTCTGGCATTATGCAGGAGCCATCATCAACTGTAGCATTTTGATTATAGTTCGTGGCATTCACATTCATACATCCTTGGATGTCATTGTCGCCCGGATTATCAGGACAGTGTCCTCCACTTGGTAATGACCTTGCTAAGGTACTACTCTCAATAAGTGAAACAATTGCAGGATCGGTCTGTGCCAATTGTTCTCGAGTACATGGCTCCCATTCTTCACTTATCCAATAACAACGTCCACTATCACTCTGAGCACCTAGATGTGTGGTCAAAGCCCAATAGAGGTACTCAGTAGCCATACAAGAATAATCACAAGTTCCATCATCGTAATGATACCATGAAGATTCTGAATATCCTCCTGTTGGAAGCGCACAAGGCCCCTCTTCCTCTTCACAATCGTCTATATCATTCTCTTCGTAATGGCCGCCTCTAGCTCCATCCATTGCAATTGCTAGAGTTGATCCTGGAGCCTCAGCAAAATCGTCTGGATAAGCGGTAGCATAACCAACTTGCGTAATCAGATGGAGCACTTCCTCAAGGGTTGCATCAAAAGTGTTAGCACTTCGTCCACCTGGATGGATTTCATCTTCATAGAGATCCTGTAAGGCAAATTCGCCTTCATCCATTTTCACATAGAATGATTCCGGTAGTTGTTCAATAATCATATCCAATTCATATTGAGTCCGAGGTATCACCATTGCTGCGTTAGCATCTGCCATAGCCTGAACTACAGCAGGGTCGTTTGCAATTCCGTCACTGTCATCATCAAGATAACCTGCCATTACTGCAGCAGCATGTAGCAATGTTTCGTCATTTACACCAGAAGTCGCAAGCAAATGAACACCAAAGACTGAGATTGCTTTAGGAAAGTGTTCTGTGAGCGAGTCGTAAATTTCAGGGGTACTAATGATCGAAAGATTAAGCGTAACACAATCTGTGAGTGGTGGTGGGACTGAAGAATGGCGAAGCACTGTCACAGAATTTGCAGATATTGCTAGAGCATCATCAAAAAGTGTAGCATCACCAAAGATTACCTCATCATATGGAATTTCCCATTGCTCAACATTACCTCGATTTAACACCACCATATTGCTATCATCTCCTAATGTCATCTCGAATACCAGAAGGTTCTCTGACACATGATAAGTGGAATAGGCTCCACGCCGTAGTGCAACATTTTCTAATCTTAATTGAGCGAGTTCAGAGGTGAAATTCAGCAACTCTAACCCTTGACCTGAGAGATTGAAATCCATCATCCGTCGGTTATCGGGATCAGCACCTCCTGGTTGACCAGATTCATCCCCCATGTACAGTATCGGAGCGCCAGGGGTAGTCAGTAGCCACCCTATGGCTTGGCGAGCCTTATCATATGCTTCAGTAGGAGGATTGCCCGGCCGATCTTGCTCTACCCATTGATTCCACTGTGTACCGCTATCTTCTGCACGTGAAATGAATCGAGGGGTGTCATGACTACCGATGAATGGATTCATCACCGCACCCTCTACATACTGGTCTTGGCTTCTATTAGTCCAATAATCAAGATGTTGATAATCCATATTTCCACTTGCTAGGACATTGTCAACCACTGCATGGTAAAGGACGAAATCAGCCTGCCCATCGAGACCATGCTCGCCCATGTAGCTATTGATTGTCGCATATTCGCCGAGATTGTCGGCCAGTTCATGACCGACCCAACCCATCGCGGTCTCGCCTTTGAGATAATAATCGACGCCCCCGGACTCAAAGCGTTGTTCGATGCGGCTGGCGAAGTTGTAGACTGCCAGATCATCGACATGCTTGACCGCATCGAGGCGCGCCCCATCGAGGTCAAAACGCTCCAGCCACCACATGCCGTCGGCAATCATCTGCTCGCTAGCATCTCGGTTCTTCCAATCCAGGTCGGGCATATAATCTCTGAACAGGCAATCGAGACGATGCTCGTTCCAATCACAATCGGTTGAGCCACATAGGCAACCTTGGTTGAACCACTCGGGGTTCTGAGAATAGTATGGGTGGTCTTCGTGAACGTGATTGACTACGAAATCCATCATCACCCGAATACCATGTTCATGGGCACTTGTAACCATTGCCTCAAGTTCGGCCTCACTTCCCAGGCGAGAATCGACCGAGCGGGGCGCGGTCGGCCAGTAGCCGTGATAACCACTCACCTCGTGCACGCCATCCCCGGCCATTTCACTACCCTGTGCGGCACTGTTGAAGGGGGTAAGCCACAGCGCATTGACACCGAGATTTGTGAAGTAGCCCGAATCAATCATCTCTGTGATGCCGGCAAAATCGCCACCTTGCCAACCGGCCCCGGTCGCGGCGGTGGAAGATGAGTTGTCGTCATTGGAGGTGTTTCCATTGACGAAACGGTCGGTCATCACCATGTAGATGAGGGCATCTTCCCAGATGAAATCCTGCTGTGGGCCGAGCCAGAAAGGAATCAGTAGGTCCTCAGCCGCAAAGCCATCGTCATCGACTCCGCTGACGTGAAATGTATGCTTCCCTTCTGGCAGAACGCTGAGGTCGATATCCCATGCTTCAGTAGTCTGGTTAAAAGTGATGATTCCAGGGTAGAAGCCACTATTCAGTTGCGGTCCTCCAGTTGAAAGAGATGAGCCATCAGAGCCGGAATGCAACAGTATTCTTGCCGGCAGACCAGTAGCGGAATCGAGTTCAAGTGAGAAGGTCGAACGGGTGTGATTCTTCACTCGAGCGAGAGAATTTTCTACTCCATCACAATAAATACGCTCGGGATTGCTGGCGTCGAAGATGTAATCGGCACCTTCCAGGATGAACTTGTAGCAGTATATTCCTTCGTCCAACTCCAACTCAACCGACCAAAATCCGGTTGTCGTGTTCATCACCATCTCTACCGGAACCTCCCAATTCCATTCACCAACGAGGCTGACATTGCTCGGTAGCACCCCACCAGACGAAGGCTGCCAGGAAAATTCGGTCATCGTATTGCGAACTCGCAGAGGGGCGCTGACACCCTCGCCATCAGCCGATGAAATCGGTTGAACTTGAATGACCAGCCAGGACTGGAAGACGAGCAGTATCACCAACAGTATCGATTTCTGCCGGCTCGACATGAATTCACCTCTTACTTACAATCTGGTTAGCGGTCTCGACCATCTCATCGATATGCTGGCACAGGAATTCCCGGACGAAATCATTGGCCGGATTATTATAGCACTCCTGGGGGGTCGCATGTTGTTGTAATTCTCCGCCATCCATTATCACAATGCGGTCGGCCAAGGTCATCGCCTCAATCTGGTCGTGGGTGACATAAACTGTAGTGGTGCCGTGTTCCTCATGCAGGCGACGCAATTCTATGCGCATCTGATTACGTAATTTTGCGTCGAGATTCGATAACGGCTCATCCATCAGCAGGACCTTCGGGCGGCGAATCAAAGCTCGGCCCAGCGCCACTCGCTGGCGCTGACCGCCAGACAATTCCTTGGGACGTTTGCCGAGCAATTCGGCGATGCCCAATAGATTACTAATCTCCTTTACCCGGGAGTCGATTTCGTTGCCTGAAAGCGCTTCTTGACCCTTCATCATCTCCATTCCAAAGGTGAGATTCTGCTCGACCGATTTGTGTGGATAGAGCGCATATGATTGGAATACCATACCAATGTCACGGGCTTTCGGTGGGAGGTCATTGACTTTGGCGCCGTCGATTCGTATCTCACCCTCGCTTACTTCCTCTAGCCCAGCCAGCATACGTAATGTGGTCGTCTTTCCACAGCCCGAGGGACCGACCAAAACCAAGAATTCTCCTGACTGCACCTCTAGATTCAGACCTTTCACGGCTCTAGTGCCATCCTCATATGTCTTCGCCACGTCAATAAAATTCACACCACTCATTATTGCATCTCCTTCAACCCTTAACACTCCCAGCAGTCAATCCCTCGATGAGGAATTTCTGGAATACGATGAATAGCAATACCACTGGAATCGCCACCAACAGTGACATCGCTGCGAAGTCACCCCACGCCGCATCGGTCGCAGAAATATATGAGGCCAGTCCGACCGGTAAGGTGAACATTTCATCGCTGGTATTGAAGGTCAGGGCCAATAGGAACTCATTCCATGCTGCTAGGAATGAAAATAGTGCTGTGACTGCAATTGCAGGGAGACTTAAAGGCAATATTATCCGATAAAACACTCCAAACTGACTGCAACCATCGAGTAATGCCGCCTCTTCCAACTCTTTAGGCACGGTATCGAAGAAGCCCTTCAACATCCATACACATAACGGTAGAGCGGTGACGGAATACGCTAGAATCAGTCCGATGGCGGTGTTCAGCAGGCCGAGCGACTTCATCACCATGAAGTACGGCACCAGGATGATGATTCCAGGGAACATCTGCACCAAGAGGAAGGTGAACATCATCACCCCGCGGCCTTTGAAGCGGTAGCGGGAGAAGGCGTAGCCGGCAGGAATCGCTAGACACAGCCCCAGTATTGTGGTACCGATGCTGACAATCACCGAGTTCCGCGCCCACCTCCAGAAGTTCTCGCCGCCGAGAATATTGCTGAAATGCTCACCGGTCGGATTGGAGAACAGCGTCCCGCCCTGCAATGCATCGCCGGGCGAAATCGCTACATCGATAATCCACAGCACCGGAATCATGACCACTGCGACGACATGTAGCAACACCACGTGTTTCAGTGCTGCCTCCCACTTTGGCAGGAGTAGGCGATTGCGTACCAACCCAGCTTCGGCCTCAGCACGTTCCAGGGTGGAATCAACCCAGCGCGAGACAACGGGAGAGGATAGCAGATACAGACCGGAAAGTCCCGGGATGAGTAATACCAGCGCCGCCCAAAGGTCAATCAACAAGTACTCTTGACCACGAATAAACAGTCCGGTAATGCCGCAGGCAAGGGTGATTCCAGATGTTATCAAGCCCATATCGCGCCGCTTGGTGCGCCCTTCCTCAGCATGGTCAATGCTAGTCAGAATCATCACCGACAGGGCTAACATCCCCAACCAGTGGGTGAACATGGAATCATAATCACCGCGCAGGTAATCGAACAACAGAACCACCAATAACAATGCACAGGATAGTATACTCATCCTGCTCAGTATTCGCAATTCCAGTGGTATGAACCAGCGAATCGCCAAGTCACTCATACTACAGCCTCCGTGGCATTGGTCTTCTTCATGTAAGTGGCTGAGAACCACAGCAGAATCAAAAAGATGACCACCGACCAAGCAGCGGCAACCCCGTACAAGCCGCGCCGGAAGGCAACATCGTAGACGTAGGTGATGAGAATGTCGGTTGAGCCAGGCTCGCCAAACCACAGATTGGGGCCACCATCGGTCATCAGATAGATGACGTTGAACATATTGAAAGTCCAGATGAATCCGAGCAGTGCTACAGGGACTATCGCCGGTTTTAGCATCGGCAGGGTGAGATGGCGGAATTGCGATACCGTCGATACCCCATCGACCTCAGCGGCCTCATAGATATCGCCTGGGATGGTCTGCAGTGCACCGGAGATGGTCATCATCATGAAGGGAAATCCGAGCCAGATATTTACTACAATCACCGCCGCAGCTGCTGGCACCGGCAGGCCAAGAATATCGATCTGGGTACCCAGCAGACCATTGAATAATCCATCGTATTGGAATATCCCGCGCCATATCAAGACGGTGATATAGGACGGAATCGCCCAAGGTAGTAACAGAATCGTGCGGTAGGCAACCTTGCCTTTAACCCGTCCTTGCAGGGCCATCGCCAGGGCCAGGCCAATACCGACATGGGCGGAAACATTGACCACTGTCCATAAAAGGGTGAATCCGAGAACCCGCAGGAATCCGGCGCTTGTAAACACCTCAACATAATTATCCAGACCGTTGAATGACTGCTCGCCAAGAGCGCTCTGATTTGCATCGGTGAAGGAGAGAACTATACCGTAGCCGACCGGATAGAAGGTCAGCAGAGCCAGGGCCATCAGTGCCGGGGCGACGTAAAGCATCGCCGAGCGGCCCTGCGCGGTGCGTTCCTTCCATCCCAGCACCGCTAGCAGGACTACCAATGACAGAGCGATACTGCCGATGGCAAACCATACAGGCCGGGTATCGGCATCAGGTGGTAATTCATCAACCGCGGTCGAAGTCGCAGTTACGACCTCTGACAAGTCATCCGAAATCAAGTGCGAATCGAACGACCAAATAGCCAGGAAGACTTCCACTCCAGCCGGCATCCCTGTCAGGTCACATTGGATGGCAACTGTCCCAGCCGGTACCACCGCACTACCGTTTTCACCACGGAAGACCATCGCCCAATCACCATCACCCGTGCTACTCTGACAATCATCGTACCACTCGCCAAGCACAGGTTGTGCCAGAGCAGTCGTAGGTCCAGTGAAAACGGTAGAATGAAGGGTGGCATTGCTGGCGTTTGCGAAGGGAGATTTACTGAACATGATATGGAAACCATCACCCTCCACGGCTGGGCCAGCCAACTCCCAAGTCAGATTGATATTCCGGTAACTTGAGGATTGACCACTCGCCTCGACCTTGGATACCGCAGTGGCCTGCACCACGGGTGTGGCGAGTAGTACCATAACCAGTGCCATCACGACAATCAGGGGAATACCGCGCCTCATCCGTCGATTTCCTCCAGTAATTGCTGATTCGCCTCACTCAGTGCCTCTTCAGCGCTCATCTGCCCGGCATAGACCTGCTCTATCGCCGCTGAAAGTGGATCCCAGACCATCGACATCTCCCGGGTCGTGGGGGCGGGAAATCCGTATTCGGCTTGTCCAAGAAAACCGGACAACACGGGGTCATCGATTACTTCGGAATCACTCTGCACCGATACCGCAGTGGGTAGGGTCCATGTCTCCAAGGCGAACTGCTTCTGCACTTCGGGACTGGATAACCACAGTGCCAACTCGACCGCCGCCTCTTTGTGAAGACTCTGTTTGCTTACCGACCAACCCTTGTAGGTGACCATCGGTGAGATGCGCTCACCGCTGGAGTTGACCATCGGCAGAGGTGCCTGTGCAACATTTATCCGCGCCTGTGAATAGGCCGCCCAGTTCCACGGACCATCGATTATCATCGCCGCTTCACGCTCACGGAAGTGATTTTTCATAGTGTCAATGCTGGTACCGGTCGGCACCATGCCACCATTTGACTGGTCGAGCCCCAACCATGCTTCCAGCGCTGCTGCGGAGCCATTGGAATCGAGAGTGGGCACTCCATTCGCAGCGAATAATTCACCGCCGAAGCCACGTTGAAACGCCAGCCAGCGGTACGGGTCTTTGAGCGGAACCGACAATCCGACCTGATTTCCGTGGGATAGTGCATCAGCCGCCTCCAGCATCTGCTGCCAACTCCAATTCGCATTGGGTGGCTCGATCCCCTCGGCGGCGAATATATCGGCATTGTAAATCAGACTGACACAATCGAAACTGGCCGGTAGGGCGAGCAGGTCACCACCGACCCGCATTGAGGAAAGCGCCTGCGCGTCGTAGATGTTCCTCTGTATCGGCGTAAGGTGCGGGCGCAGGTCCTCGAGCAGTGGAAAACCATCGACCCGCATCGCCCCGACCTGCCCCAACTGGTCGCTGGCAAAACGCATCAGATCCGGTGCTTCGCCACCTTGCGCCGCAACCCTGAAGGAATCTGCCGCCTGCATGAAAGGTCGATTTGAGACGTCGATGGTGATTGAAGGGTGTTGAGAGTCAAAAGTGGCAATGGCATCGAGAAAAACCTCATCCTCAAGTGAATCAGCCTCGAATGTCGACCACACCACCAAAGTGATGAGTTCTCCGCCACCAGCACCATCGCCAGCGCCCCCAACACCATCATCGGTACCATCGCCAGCGCCGAGGCAACCAGGAATTGTGATGAGCAGTGCGAGAATGATTGCCATCACTTCATTCGCACCCACTATCATTCCTCCTCGCTCGGGAAGTCTTCCCCGGGAAATAGATACGGCCAGATGGAACGCAGGTCTTTGCTCTCTAATATCGGCACATCGGCATCCCTGAAGGCCGATATACTGCGCTTGCGGCTCGGATTGAAGCCGATGAATGCACAATCCTCAACCCGCATCGACAAATCGATGTCGCTGTCGCCGACGCAGACAACTTCATCGCTGGAAAATCCATTCATCTCAAGCAATCTCGCGACTATCAGACCCTTGCTCGAACCCCTGACCCTGACAACCCCCTCATCCCCCAGCCAACCCTCGTCATCGAATTCGAAACCATTGGCAATCCAATCATCAGCCGCCAGCATCGCGGCAATCGAAGCGACGAAGATATCGACGCCCGCAGAGACGATGGCTACATAGATTCCTCGGGATTTCAATTTGCCGATAACGGCGCGTGCCCCGGGCATCAATTTCGCCCCTTGAAAGGCGCGAAAGATTTCATCGCGGTGTATCTCAGGCTCAATTTCCTTCCATAGTTGGATATCGATGCGCATGAATTCCACGTCGGTGATTTCTCCCCTTAGGAATGCCGCGAATGCTTCGTCACTATTGGTGCCATAGTGGTCGTGCAGAGTTCGCCACGAAGAGACCGTATCGACAAGGACGCCATCGCAATCAAAGACTACGCACTTCAGCAATTTCCCTCACCTACCCCTCATGCCAATCGAACACAGGGAGATATGAATACTTGTGCGTCCACTACCTCTCGCACCTTTACTCTCAGGTCACTTTTCCCATTTTTTCCAATGGTCACCGGAATGTGCGGTGCGATACCATTTGCTTCCATGGTGGTTCAGCCATTCGTAGCCATCTCCACTGACTTGTCCTCTTTGAGCCGAAGATGGGGCTGAGGCTCCCCTCATCGAAGCCATCATTCCACCCTGCGTATTGAATGCCAACGATTGCAGTGAAGTACGACGGTCATAGAGTTTAGCCTTGAGGATGTCATAATGGGTCTGGCTAATTCTCTCCTTGGTGGCGTGCTCAATCAGAATGGCATTAATGTCATCCAGTTCGGAATCCTGTACAGCCTTGTCGATACGACGGCTCAGGGTCTTCACAATCGAAGTCTTACGCATTCGCAGGATTATGGAGAGGGTTATTCCTATTACTGGCAGGATGATTGCCAAGGAGACACCAATCGCATCGAGGTCACCACCCATCAAGCGCTCGAGGAAATTCTCAGGCATCTCTTCCACATCGCTCACTGAAGCAATTTCCAAACCATCTTTGCAACCATCAGAATCTACATCGGAATCCTCGTCTGAGGTCCATTGCATGATTCCTTGTGGACACATGTCCACATCATCTTCCACACCATCATTATCGTCGTCCAGGTCCTCATTCGAATCGAAGCAACCATCTGAATCTCGGTCAGTTGATTCGCTCGAGTCCCATCCCAGCATACCTCGTGGGCAATCATCCTTGTAGTCCATCTTGCCATCATTATCGTCGTCCAGGTCCTCACTCACATCGTTACAACCGTCAGAATCATGGTCAGATTCCTTATTGGATGACCATCCCAAATCCCCTCTCGGGCAGGAATCCATGCCGTCGTCAATACCATCACCATCGTCGTCCGAATCCTCAAGACTATCACGGCAACCGTCTTCATCATAATCGAGGAAGGACACCGAAGTCCAGTCGATTGCTCCGCGTGGACAACTATCGATTCCGTCGAGCTTACCATCGCCATCATCATCGGTATCACAGACATCGCCAATGCCATCCTCATCGAGGTCATCCTGCTGCGGATTGTGGGTATTGGGACAATTGTCATCAAAGAGGTCATCGAGGCCATCGAGGTCGACATCGCTGGTCCTTTCGGCATCGAGGGGAAAATCATCGAGCAAATCACTCATTCCATCACCGTCGGAATCTAGACAGCCCAATCTGTCGAAGGTCGAGTTACCCCACTCATCCGGACAGGCATCTGGATTAGTAGCATTTAGCGAGGAATTGTCTCCATAACCATCTCCGTCCTGATCAGACCATTGAGTTTCATCCTCAGGGAAGACATCTAGATAATCAGCTTGGCTGTCACCATCAGAATCTGGGCAACCCAAAATTCCCTC
>JYMV01033995.1_pt1 | contig 14251 bp, 8 predicted proteins | sample 338911 | NCBI WGS metagenome assembly JYMV01 (sample SAMN03354496, study PRJNA234377) | hydrothermal vent metagenome | biome: Deep sea; feature: Hydrothermal plumes at the Eastern Lau Spreading Center, Western Pacific Ocean; material: Seawater | place: Tonga | collected 2009 | depth 2000 m m
GGCTGAAACTGAAGAAGCGCCTGCCGAAACTGAAGAAGCGCCTGCCGAAACTGAAGAGGTGGATGAATAAATCACCCAACTCTTCGGTCAGCAACACACGCGATTGACAGAACTATCATCAACATGAGCATTCATTACAATTGCAACGAAACTAAGACGTAACCATGATGGAGGGCAAGTTGCCCGTGAGAATTTACTCGTTAGCTAAAGAACTGAATTACGACAGCAAAAAGCTGGTAGATGTTTGCAAGCAGGCAGGCATCACAGGAAAAGGCTCTGCGCTAGCTAGTTTAAGTGAGGATGAAATTCAGCAAGTCAAAGACTTTCTGAACAAGGGTTCCCAGACCGAAGCCCCAGCTGAATCTGTGGAAGCACCAACCAAGCCTTTGCAATCTAGGCGCGAACCGATCAAAGTCGTTTCAACTCCCCGCCCACCATCTTCGCCACTGAGTCGTCGTTCCAAGGTTGCGTCAGCAGGCGATGAAACATCTGAAGATGCCGCTGCGTCCGAGGACGAACCTGAAACGGATTCCACGACCGAACAACCGATATCACCTGCCGATACTCCGATCGAACGCACGAGCCCGTTAACCCCTCGCCGTCGTACGGGCATCAAAGTTCTTGGTAAATCTCAAAGCCCATCAACAGAGGAAGATTCATCTAAGCCAGTTCGCAAACCTGCGGATCGTTCACGAGCACCAGTCGTTAAACTCGCTTCAATGCCCAACGCTCCCACCGCTCCCGCGGCTCCAACAGAAGCCCCTGCCGAAGGCAAAACGCTGAAGCCTGAAATGAGTTTGTCTGATGCGTTGAAAAGCAAGATGGGCAAACGTGGGCCACTGCAACACCTTACGAAAGGTGGCGAAGAAGGACCAGCAGAATCTCCCGACAATGCTGGCCGCAAAGGAACTCGCCGGCAAAAGGATACCACTACTAAAGAAGAAGGTGGTGGTGGTGGTTTGGCGGGAATGGCCAGTGCTCGAGCAAATCGCAAGAGTCAACGGCAGCGACAAGAATCCGCCACCGCAATTGATCGCTACCGAAATAATCAGCGACGTAGTCGCCGTCGCACACTAAAACGCACTGGGAAAAACACAGCGGCTCCGCGCAAATCGAAAGTCGCCTTGGAATTACCTTGTACCATTCGTAGTTTTTCAGAAGCGGCCGGCGTGTCAGCCAGTGATGTTCAAGCAACGCTCATGGACATGGGGCATATGGTTACAATCAATGCCATGATCGAAGAAGAAGTCGTACAGTTACTGGCGTTGGACCTCGGCGTAGACCTAGAGTTTAAGGAAGCAGAAACCCTTGAAGACACACTGATCACACAATTGGATGCAGTTGAAGATACTGATGGCAGCCTAGTTACCCGTCCTCCGATCATCACCTTTTTGGGTCATGTCGACCACGGTAAAACCTCGCTACTCGACCATTTGATTGGTATTGATGTCGTCTCAGGCGAGGCGGGCGGAATCACACAACACATTCGTGCATACCAAATCGAAAAAGACGGTGAAGTGATTTCATTTGTCGACACGCCAGGGCACGAAGCATTTACTGAAATGCGAGCACGAGGAGCTAACGTAACGGATATTGCTGTCCTCGTTGTTGCTGCAGATGATGGTATTATGCCTCAAACGGAAGAGGCGATCAGCCATGCCAAAGCAGCTGAAGTACCAATTATTGTTGCCCTCAACAAGATCGACCTGCCGGGAGTGACCGAAGAGCGACTGAACACCGTCTTAGGTCAGTTACCCGCACACGAGTTGACCCCCAGTGAATGGGGTGGCGATGTTGAAGTTGTAAGAACCAGCGCTATTACTGGTGAAGGAATGGACAACCTGCGTTCCACTATTCTCGGCATCGCAGAACTTCATGAATACACTGCTAATCCAAGCCGAGCTGCAACGGGAGTTTGTTTAGAAGCACATCAAGAAACTGGTCGAGGCATCATTGCAAAAGTGATCGTCAAGAACGGTACGATGCGAGTCGGAGATGTTGTGGTTTGTGGCGCTAGTCATGGAAAAATCAAAGCAATGTATAACCCGCTTAATGACGAGTTGATTACCGAAGCTGGCCCCAGCACGCCAGTTAACATCACAGGCTTAGACCTGACCCCCGGAGCCGGTGATGCTTTTCACGTGCTGGAAAGTATCTCCGATGCACGCGAGATTGCTGACCGCAGAGAAGAAACTTCACGAGCTAGCAACCTTTCAGGAAACACTATCCGTGTTTCATTCGAAGATTTTCAATCGCAACTTGAAGAAGGTCGCTTGGGAATCAACGAAGTCACTACAATCAATTTGATTGTCCGTACCGATGTACGCGGATCCATTGAAGCCATCCGCAAAGAGCTCGAAAAACTTGCACACGACGAAGTTCAAATTAAGATTTTACAGGCTTCTGTCGGCGGAATTACTGCAGCAGATGTCGTTCTCGCAGATGCTTCACAGGCAGTGATTATCGGTTTTAACGTAGCACCTGAAAATGATGCTCGCATCCTAGCCGATGAAAAGAATGTTGAAATCAGACGCTATGACATCATCTACAATATAACCGATGACCTCCGTTTGATGCTCGAAGGCCAACTGAAACCAGAAGAGCGTGTTGTCGAAGTTGGGCACGCATTAGTACAACAAATCTTTTCCATCAGTCGATTGGGAACGATCGCTGGTTGCCGAGTCATACGCGGAAAAATTGAGCGGGACAACCGCATCCGAGTTATTCGTGATGGACGAGTCATTGGCGATTACGCACTCGACTCTCTAAAACGCGAAAAAGATGATGCTAAATCTGTTCGCGACGGAATGGAATGTGGTATTAAGCTTGTTGGCTATAACGACGTTAAACAGGACGATGTCCTTGAAGCGTACATAGTTGAAGAAGTTGCTCGTACATTGTAACCCTCCCCTGCACCACACTTTATCTTAGCACCCCATAACCATTATGACCTCTCGACGCGTTTTAAAAGCCGCTCAAGCCATTCGTGAAGTCGTCAGCTTGGCGATACTGACCGAACTGCGCGATCCTCGAGTTGAAAATGTAACGGTCACAACTGTTGAAGTAACGGGTGACATGCGACAGGCACGAGTCCATGTGACGGTCATGGGTGAAGATACCAATTCATCGCAAGTCCTTAAAGGATTGAGCAGCGCAGCTGGCTTTCTGCAACGTAAAATTGCTAATCGAATAGAGTCACGATATACTCCTAAGTTACAGTTTGTACTGGATCAAGGACAAGAAAACGCTCGGGAAGTTGCTCGAATCCTAGAAGACCTAGCTGTGGCACCTAAAACGGTCACTCATCAAAACGACGACCCTGCTGAACCTGCCGATGCGGCAACGTCAAGCGAAACGTAGAACAGTTCACTAATGGGGAACTTGAGGCATCGGCCCAAAGTTGCATCCCGCTTTTCCTGCTAAAACATAAACCACCTATTTCGGAAACTATCGAGTCTATGAGTGCTGCAAACAGAGCTGCGTTAATCAAGAAAATTCACCGAACCCTCAAGGCGGCTTACCCTAAATTCCAACTTCCCATTAAAGATAGACCGCTCGCGGAGCATATACTCTATGCTTGCTGTCTTGAAAACAGCACATCGGATCAAGCTTCGGAAGCATTTGGAAAATTGCAGACCTTGTACATCGAGTGGAATGAAATTCGCGTTTCATCGACCAAGGAACTGGCCGAAGTCATGGATTGTTTGACGGACCCCGCCGCTGCCGCTCACCGAATCCGGCGTACACTGCATAACCTCTATGAATCGTTTTATGACTATGATATTGATTTTCTAACAAAGGAAAATCTTGGGAAGGCGCAAAAGACGATCAAGTCATTTCAGGGCAAAGCCAAGAAAATGCTGGACTTCGTAGTCGACTACGTCACGCAAAACGGGCTCGGTGGTCATTGCATTCCGCTGAATCTAGAAGCCTACGAAATCCTGCTCATTTTGGATATCATCTCTAAAAATGAAAGACGTTTCAAGAAAGTGCCTGGGTTAGAGCGAGCGATTTCTAAGAACAAAGGTGCTGAGTTTGGGGCCTTGATGCACGCTTTCAGTGTCGATTTCGCTGCAAATCCGTACGATCCTAAGTTACACGAGTTGCTCCTGAAAATAAATCCGAAATGCAAAGACAATTTACCCGTGGAGCCAATTGAAGAGCCCGAAGCGGACAAGAGTTCTGAAGAGAGCGCCGCAGCAAAACAAGAAACCAAAAGCTCACAGTCCTCTAAAAAATCAAAAGACCCTGCCAAGAAAAAAGCAACCACCAAAGCTAAGGGTAAGCCGAATACGAAAAAGAAAAACAGTAGCAATACCACAACCAAAAAACGACCTGCCCCCAAAAAGGAAACACCGGCGAAGCCCACTAGCAAGAAAGCCGCCGCCAAAACCAGCAAAACGAAGCTGCCGGCAACAAAGGCGGTCAAAAAAACTACCCGTAAACAGAAATCCAAGTAAGCGAGCAGGTTTACAACAGGATTATAATATTGCGGTCTGTTGCCCCAGTCACGAGAATTTGTTTGGTCTATATTCCAAAATTCCATTTTCGTTGTAATATACAATTCGTTAGAATGGAGCTGTCACAGCTGAATACTATGATAGGGCTATTATCTTGAATCGGATTATTTTCGTTTTACTTTTGTTCTGTCACTCTGTGACCCATGCGGCTGTTGATCAAACGCGGCAAGCGGACTTTCCAACAGAAATCGACTTTGACGTTAAGAATCTGAGCGGTAACGAGCGGACGGAACGACAACAAGACAAGCTGCATGCGGCGACACTATTTGCCCAAGGACGTATGCAATATCGCCGCCGTAATTTTGAACAATCTTTAAAACATTTCCAACGAGCTTGGCGTTATGACCGATCGGTGGTTTCTATCACCAATGAGTTGATCCCCTTGGCGATCAATCTAAAACGCGACACCGTCGCTGCTCAATACGCTGAACTAGCTCTAGAGACCGGTAATCTTGATCCTCAAACTCTCGGACGAATCGCCGTCCTGCTGACTAAAAACCAACGATATGACGGAGCCATTGAGGCGTACCAGACATTGCTGGCATCCAAGCCCAAAAACCGAGTAGACGATTCCTTCGTTGCAATCCACGTTGAAATTGCACGTGTTTCACTACTCAGCGGTAATGCCGAAATGGCCGCCAGCTCACACGACATTGTCAGATATACCCTCGAGCATCGAGATCAAAATCTGGTATCCGCAGCCACCAGCAAACGCTTGCAAGGGCAAGGTGGCGTGCTCTATCAGATGATGATTGAATCCTACCTGCAAACGAAACAATACAAGAAGGCACAAACGGCGTTCGACAAACTGAACACGCTCTATCCACAGGAAGTCATGAATCCACTTCGTTTGGCCAAAATTTTAACTGCCCAAGAGTTGTTTGCTGAAGCAACCACACAATTGAATCGATATTTCGAATCAAAATCAACACGAGGTGCAGCCACGCCCTATAAACTACTCATTGAAATCAATCGTCAGAAAATCAAGGACACAACAGCAGCGAACAAAGCGAGCGTATTAACACTACAAGGAATCTTGGTCGAACAACACGACAATCATCACTTGGCTTTTACTCTTGCCGAACTACTTGCCAACAGCGCTGAAGATACGGACGACTATGCGGCAGCATCTCATAAAATCTATCGCCAATTTTTGCCAACCCAAGCTTCACCAGTTGGCTATCGAAATATCCTTAATAGCTTATTGCAAGAGGTCGCTGCTGAGGCGCCCGTTACAGATTCTCAAGCTATGGAAATTGCTTGGATATTGGGGAACTTTTACGCTCGCGAAAGGAGCTTTCGTTCGTTAGCAGAAGATTTCACCAATCAATTCAAACAACATCCTGAACTGCTTAAACAACTCGCAAAAGTCACAACGGCTTACGCCCAACAGGACGAAATACCTGCGGCAACACCGCTTGAACTCAAGTCGTTTCCGGGGCATACGGCGGCAGCAATAGCATTACTTTTCGCTTTGCTTGAAGATTGGGATCAGGCAGACACATTGTTTCAGATCGCAATTAACGCGGCACCCAACCTAACTGGACAATTTTATGAAACGTGGGGACTGCAAGCGTATTCCCAAGATCGTATTGAACGCGCCGCAGAACTTTTCAATCAAGCCATCAAATCGGATTTCGTAAAACAAAAAGCCACCTTTCATTTCTTCCTCGCTGGTGCTGCTTACACGCTTGAAGATGAAACTACCGCGATCCATAACGCCAAACTTGCCGCGGAACTAGGAGCAACGAATCCTCGTTTATCAAGTCGACTCCCGTGGATACTATACCGCAGCGGCAATTATGAAGAGGCTGAACGGCTTTACGGTGATTTGGTTGAAAAATTCGGCAAGCAGACAAGCAATCCAGCCGTGGCGGAAGTAATTCAAGAATCGAAAATGATCCTTTCCAACATCTGTCACCATCTTGAAAAACATGAAGCTGCAGTCGAATGGTTAGAACAAGTATTAGACGACGACCCACAACACATTGGAACTCTCAACGATCTCGGCTACTTATGGGCGGACCAAAACGAACATCTAGCACGAGCCAAGAATATGCTTGAAGCGGCCGTTCACGCTCAACCAGAGAACAAATCTTATCGCGATAGTCTCGGTTGGGCCTACTACCGACTGGGAGATTTTCAGCGGGCAAGGATTGAATTAGAAAAAGCAGCCGCTGGCGATTCCCCGGATGGCGTGATCCTCGATCACCTCGGCGACACGTTTGAGCAACTCGGCAATATCAAGAGAGCGCGTGAACTATGGAAGCAAGCCATCGAACAGTTTGATCCCCAGCGAGATGTGAAGCTTCGAAAAGCAGCACAAGATAAATTAAACAAGCCAACCTCATCGGATTGATTTAGTACTATGGCAGGACACTCACACTGGGCGGGAATCAAACACAAGAAAGCTGCGATTGATAACAAACGTGGCAAACTGTGGAGCAAGTTGTCTAAAACAATTATCGTGGCTGCCAAATCAGGGGGGGGAGATGTCGACACCAATCATCGCCTGCGGCAAGCGATTCAAGACGCTAAAGATGTGTCGATGCCCAAGGACAATATCACGCGAGCGATAAAAAAAGGTACCGGTGAACTCGGGGGTGGTAATGTCGAGGAAATCGTATACGAAGGTTACGCCAACCATGGCGTTGCTGTCATGTGCGATATCATGACCGACAACCGAAACCGGACCGCACCTGAAATAAGGAAGATGTTCGAAATTCACAATGGCAATTTAGGAGCGACCAATTGTGTCGGCTGGATATTCAATCGTAAAGGACTGTTTCTAGTACTCGCAGAAAACGTTGATGAAGAACAATTGATAGAAGTTGCCTTGGAAGCCGGTGCTGATGATATCCGTGATAGCAACGGGCGAATCGAACTCACCTGTGAACCGGAAGACTACACATCACTGGCAGATGCATTGCGAGATGCGGAGATTGACGTTGAATCAAAACAAGTAACTCGTATTCCATCCAATACGATCGAGCTCGACGTCAACCAGGCGCGACAAGTCATGAAGCTACTCGAAGCCCTCGATGACCATGATGATGTTCAAAACGTCTCTGCCAATTTCAGTATCTCAGACGAAGTTCTGGCAGAACTACAAGCTCAGTCCTAAACCGCTGCCAAATCTATGCGTGTTAATTCGTGTGTGCTAATTAATGGCCGTTAGTGCTTGATCTGATCCCAATATACCTCGAATGCGCCTTCGTCGTAAAAATCTGGGCTGTTGTCTAGGTCATGACACGTTGTACACTGATGCTCCTTGGCCGAAGCAATCGACAGTTGCACGGCCTGTCGAGCATTCAATAATTCGCCGGCGTCCGCCACATCATCAAGCAGTTCTAGCCGCTCGAGCCGAACATGGTCACTCCCAGGGCCGTGACAATTTTCACAACCACTACCCGCTAAATGCTGAGTAGCTGCCATGCTCTCAAACCCTGAAGAAAATGGAGTGTAACCCTGCGGTTGCCAACCCGTAGTGTGACAGCTGAGACATTCTGGGTCGTATTGCCGAGTGATTTCTGCACGCTCAGGAGGTGTGATCAATGATTGTGTTGCCTGAGCATGTGCCGAATCACTCCAAATATCAAACGCATCCTGATGGCATTCCGCACACGCTTTGCTACCGACAAAAGTATGCCCGGATTGGTGCGGCTGTGGTTTTATCCCCAACCCAGATAATCCCGCGCGTTGCAACTCCTCTTGGTATTGCTTGAAATAGGACAACACCTGTTGAGAGTCCTTGTAAGTTGCATCCAGCGGAACTCTTTGATAGCGGAAACTGAGGGTCCCGTTGGGGTCTGTGAACAAGCCAACGACCGTGGCATACATACCCTTCTCGCCGACTTCGACAAAACGGGTGGTCCCGCCCTGTATTGTTTCCATCTCATGAGGGGGTTCACCTCCACTACCTGCGGATACGACAAAATCAAATTGCGGGAATTTTTTTGCCAATTTGCGTGAGTCGGAGAGCGAGTCGTGAATCAGTAAAACGTTAATATCGCAATCAGCTTTTTTCACTTCCTGCAATGTCTGCTGCAACCCCTGCTCCACAGATTCCAACACCAAGTCTTCACTGAAATTTTGTGCAGTCCATTGATCAGCTAACAACGAGGTAACTCCGATCGTCTTGCCACCAAGTTCAATAATATTCAACCGTGGTAAGACACTGCGATCTAAAACCGCCGCATTCGCACTGACGAACATCGATTTGCCGTGTTGATCAGCGGCTGAAACAGCGAACAATTCACCGGCTGGTAGCTTCAAGTCATTGGGTCCGAACGCCACAGCTTGGTATCCCATCAATTCCAACAACTGAGCTGTCAAGTTAAACTTCAATTCCGGCTGGCGGCCGAATCTGCGCACCTGATTCCCAATATCGATTCCGGCAACGGGCCAACCACGATCCGTGAGCCCCTGCAGAAAAGTGTGCCGCCGTGCGAGACCACCTTTTTGACGATCCAATCCGGTACACCCACAGGGCTCAACATACCCAATTTGCCGTCCCGTAAACACCATTACGCCAAGTGGATTGGACCAACCGTCAAATAGTGCTAACGGGCCCAATTCGCCAACGATGGGAAGTTGAGGTTCATCTGTTTGTGGAGATTGGCTTAGCTCGCCCGTTGGTTGCGGCGGTTCTCGTGAAACACTGGAATTGCCACCCACAGGATTGCCTGGGAAAACGTTGGAGACATTTTCCCATACCAACCAAACCACAACAACAAGCACAACGCCTACTAATACTTTGATGTTTTTATTCATTACTATCGCCTATCGGTAGTATCCACACACGCTGCCCGTTGGGGATCTCTGCCTTTCATTGAAAGCACTGGAAGCAAACACAGTAGCCATTATTGTGTAATTGAGAAAACAACGGAAATTGAAATTTCTGGTGTATTGGGATACGTCGTTTTCAACACTATTTTCAAGGCGTTTCCTTGATTACCCTCAACGAAATCACCTGCAGCTTGACCCGGTTTGACGGTCAACAACAACTTGTGGTGAACGGTTTTCCCTGTGCCAACAACAGTAGCGGGCCCCAATTCAACGTCGACAACACCTGCTGGCAAAACAGAGTCTACGCTAAAGGAAACATCGTTACGTAAAGCACCTTTCACCACCAAAATTATATTATGCTCCAACCCCGTTTCACTAGCAATTGAACCTAAATTCAGCACACCAAAATACTCTGGGTTATCACCTTCGGATGCTCGAAAGCCTCTGCCAAAAATAGTAATATCTTGCACGACTTCGCCATTTAAAAAGACATCCACACGAGGGGCATCCGGTAGGTTTGTTTTTACTCGAATGGCTTGGCTAAACATACCAGCTTTCATACCTGGTTTCAGTTTGACATGCATGACTTGCCCACTCGTTGCTCGCGGTTCTTTAGCAACTTGTTCCGCCGACATCGGTTCAAAGTGAATTTCGACTAAATCTAAGGGAGTTGCACCCAACAACTCAAAATCAATAACTTCCAGCCGATCCACTGTATCCCGATAACAATAAAGTCCCGTCATAGCGGTGTACTCTTCGCCAGATGAAATATTGTTCATCGTCATAACTTCAGGTTTTGGCAAGACTGATTGAATAATCTGCCCGCGAACGACTAAACGCACTGAGCGATTCGCCGGATCGTTTGTGTATATTTCAGCCGATTGATTGAACTCGGATGTCGGTCCCACTTCCCTAGCGGTCCAGTCCAACTTAATTTCAACCGACTCGCCCGGAGCAACCACTCCTTGCGCCAATGAGCTAAATGTACATTTACAAGTTGTCTCTCCTTTTTTCAGCGTTAACGGTTGCGTCCCGTCATTACGGATGACAAACGTATGGCTGCGAGTTCCACGCCGTTCCATACTGCCAAAGTCGTATTGGTTTCCGCCAACCACTGTGGCAATCGGACGATCTTCGTTGTCTTCGTCCACGATCAGTTCAACGCCCATCATCTCAGCAACACTGTCCATCGAAATCGGTCGAAACTGCTCTTGGATTCCGGTATGTGTCCACCGAGCGTGAACCAACCCGACACAAATACCCAAGACGATGGTCACGACTGTAGCTACTAATAATTTCATTTTATGTTGACTTGAAAGACTAAAAGGGGAGTGAAACGTGTCGAATATGAGGCCACGGTAATCAGCCGGAAATCGTGCACAGACATCGTTATTTGCAAGACGTGCAAGCTATGGAAGTTTAGCATATACGATCGACAAACGCTGACAGTATCTGTTTTCTTTGCTGATATACTGAAAAACCCCACGTAAACCGAATCCGGTTATCGCAGGGTCATCAGTTCTTTTTTTTCGGAGCTATTCCGTCTTATCACTGTTCTTTACGCACTTCCTGTACAAGCTGTTCGAGAGATTTTGCATTATTAATCGATATATTACTCTGCAATTTCCACGCTTGGTAATCCAGTTCAATGCAGCGGCGATTTTCTAATTTAAACTCCAAATGTGGGTTTTGTTCGTTCAGTTCTAGTGCCTGCTTCGCAGTTGCTACCGCCGTAGCCGACCCTAAAATCGATTCAAAAACAGCGAGTCGCCCCCAACTATATGCGCTACTTGGAAAGAGTTCGACTTCCTTTTTCGTTAGTTCAACCGCCCGTTGCAGCCAAATTTTTTCATCGGTCGCCTGATAGATTACAAAGCACTGTTGGGCAAGCGTAATGTGCAACGGATGACTATTGGCGTGCACCAATTTCACCTTTTCCATTGCTGTCAAATAATCTGTCATGCCAGCAGACGTAAGATTCTGAGCCAGTCGATGAAACAACATATTGGTTTTCAGATCATAGGCTCGAGCAGACGCTGGATCGGCTGCAATTGCTGCGTCGACCGACTTCATGGCCCGCCCGCTTTGTCCCTGACCGTTGTAATACCGAGCATCCAGCAAATGCGCAGCAGATTGCGTAACTGGATGATGCCCCGTAACGTGAAAAGTGCCAAGCACTAGTAGTGCCCCAACCAATATCATGCCCATCTGATTTCGACCAAATTTCTTATGCCCCGCTGTCAGTGTGGCCGCGGCAGCTGACGACTTTCCCTCACAATTCAACAGCATGGCTAATAACATCCAGCCCGTTATCGATACCCCAGGAACGCTGATCCCACTTTGCATACTCAAGTTAAACAACCAGACCACAAATGCACCGCCAAGTTGTACCCTTGTTAACTCACCATTTTTGACCCAGTCTTGCAACAAATAAATGACGATCGCAAAAATCGGAAACCCAACATATAGCACTCGGTCAGGAATCAACCCTGGTCCTAACGCATCCATAAATATAGCCAACACGATTCCCAATGCACCGCCCATGAATATTTTTGTACTAGAAACTTCCGCCTGCGCTGGAAAATTGACCGCCACTGGTTTGAATATGCGTTTGATCGCAATGCCAAACACGGCGAGCATCAATAAGGCAACAAGTGTTCCAAACGATGTCCAAATTTCGAGAATCGCATTATGGGGATCAGCAATTGCCTCTGAAGCTGCGGGTAACTTATAGGCCATGTAGGCATCACGAAAATTCCCTGCACCAACTCCCCACAGCCAATGGTCGGCAACCATCGCCATGGAACTGCGCCAATATTCCAAACGGTATAACAAGCTATTTGATGCTTCAGAGAGAATCTTCATATCGAGCCGGTTCGTAAACCAGGCGCACCCCACAGCAACCGCTAATAGCACACCGCTCAGACAAAGTCCGCGAGCGATACGTTGACGACCAACTTTAAATTGCACGGCCGTCAAATAAGCTGCGCCAAGCAAAACGGCACACCACGCAGATCGGCTTTTGGTGAGCAGCAAACAGACGGAAATGAGAAAGACGAGCGTCAATGATTTCGCGATGATCGACCGTGAAAGGCACGTACGCTGTGTCGTAATAATCATCCCTAAAATGATAAGTAACCACGGCGCCAAAAAACCCGCTAGCGAATTGGTGAGGGAAAAAGTAACAAATGGTTCGGGACTCTGCAGACGACTTTCAAAATGATATCGGGCTGGAGAACCAATCGCGGCATCGCCGATACCAGCCTGTTGTAACATTCCCATACGTCCCATCTCATTGCTATTGAAATACTCCATTCGCAGGTTGGGAATTTGCACCAGCGAATCGTATATTCCTACACAAGCAATCGCCGTAGCCGCCGCAAGCATCACAACAACAATTGCTCGCATCTCACGACCGGGCCGCAAGCACTGCAAGCACAACGTAAACACTGTGGCAAACCCAACCCATTGCCACAGTCCGTTGAGCGACACACGCTCGTCTCCCGTTCCGCGTGTCACCAAAAAACTCACGAACATTACAGCTACGCTGGCTAACAGCAAAAGCAAGGTGCGATCGACACGCAGCATGCCGTCACGGCAGCGAACATGGAATACTGCCCATGACAGCAGCAGTCCGAACCAAGCCCATAACGGCCAAGTCATCAACCCTTCACCCACCGATGTGCTGTCACCAGTCATGAATGCTGATGACGTGAGCAGCGATACGCACCCGATCAACAACCATTGTTGCCAATGGTGCTTCGCGTAATCCAACTGTTTACCAGATGATGCCATGCTTTTGCAGATTCTCCAGTCAATCACCAAGGTCGGTTTTTGACCGACGGCGGGCGGCATTTTCCAATATCGCGATTAACGATAAAACACAAAAGGTCATCAGGATAATGAGAATCGCACCCAATAAATTAACTTGTTGCAACAGAATCGCCGCCAACCCAGTTGTCGCCGTTGTCAAATACATCGTCAATACGGCTCGACCGCGCGACAGCCCCAGTTCAACAAGGCGATGAGAAAAATGGCTTTTGTCCGGTTTAAACAAGCTACGACCTTCGACAATCCGAATCACCATAACGGTTATCAAATCATAAATAGGAACTGCCATGATAATCACCGGAGCCATTATTGCATGTACACCCGAACCCTCGAAATCTGTGTAGGTTGCCAACAGAGTAGCAATAGCGATGCAAAAGCCAACGAAATACGACCCAGCATCCCCCATAAAGATCCGCGCAGGTGGTCGGTTATGCCACAGGAATCCAAGCAGTGCTCCCACAAACACCATCAAGAACCCAGCAACAAAAATCTGGGGTCCTTCGGAAGTCGCCCCCGGTATGATGATATACAACACCAACATTAATGATGAAATAACAGCCACTCCTGCTGAAGCGGCATCCATATTGTCGAGCATATTGAATGAATTTATTAACATCACGATCCAAAACACGCTGCCAAGAATTGTGATGATCTTAAACGGGATAAACGCCGTTAAATACCATTGCTGAGACATTACGCACGCTAAGGCAACGAGGCACTGCACAGTCAACCGCAGCTTCCAACTTAAGCCACGAATATCATCGATCAAACCAAGCACCATCAGAATCGTTCCGGATAAAAGGAGTACCCACAGTGATCCTAATTGCTCGCGAAAGCCATCGAGATAAGGTGTTATGCTGGCGGGAATCCAAGCGGCGAATAAATCGTCAGCTAGTAAAATAACTGTGGCCGCGGAAAAAGTAACCATGACCGCCAGCCAAATTCCTAAGCCGCCCCCCATGGGCGTTGGCTCAGTGTGAACCTTGCGGTTGTTCGGTTTATCGACGAGGCCCCAACGGTTCGCGCTGCGACGGATCCAGTACATCGATAGCCAAGCGAGCAAACCGCTCGGCAGCGCAACGACAATTAATATCCAATACGGTATTTGTTGG
>JYMV01037711.1_pt1 | contig 14248 bp, 15 predicted proteins | sample 338911 | NCBI WGS metagenome assembly JYMV01 (sample SAMN03354496, study PRJNA234377) | hydrothermal vent metagenome | biome: Deep sea; feature: Hydrothermal plumes at the Eastern Lau Spreading Center, Western Pacific Ocean; material: Seawater | place: Tonga | collected 2009 | depth 2000 m m
GTTTAAAGATGGTTGGCAGCTTTTTAAAAAAGCCCCTATTAAGATATTCAGCGTGATGACCCTTTTCGCAATACTGCCTGGTTTACTGCAATTATTGCCCTCTCCATTTGGTTTGATGTTATCAAAATGGGCAGGACCGATGCTTCTTGGGGTAGTGTGCCTGATACTCAACAATCTTTTCTGTGGGCGTGGTTTCAGTGTGCGAAGCCAGTCTGTTGAATATACATCAATATTCAAGCGGTGGGGACGTTTTGCTCTGTGGAGCTTGTCAGGTGTTTTGCTGGCTTCTATTCAATTTCAAGTTGGTAGTATACTCATTGGTAGTGACAATATGTTGGCCTCTCTTGTGGGCGACTACACGAATGTTGCTCAGTGGCAGGCTGGGGTCATATTTGCTTCTACAACGCCCATAGCCATGCTACTTTCTTTTGTACCTATGCTTCTTATCCTACAAGGGCAATCGCTTTACCGTGCATTACGTCAAAGTGTTGTAAGTGTAATGCGAGCGTGGAAGCCTATGAGCGTGCTCATGTTACTATCAATTATTGTCGTTTTTTCGGTGCCTTACACTGGTGCATTAAGTGCATTGCTTGTAGGCCCTTACATGACATGTGTAACGTTTATCGCCTATAAAAAGCTTTTTAAAGATTCACAAAACTCCAAGTGATATCAATTGAGTAAAAACGTGTGGAAAAGGTCGAAGTGCCCAAATGACATGGATGTAAAGTGAAAAAACGCTATGAAGAAAATTGATCAATTACTTGAAGAATTTACGCCACTTATTGCCCGCGTTGCAGCTACTTTCGAAGCAAACAATTCACTGCGCGAAGAGTTAATGCAAGAAATTTCGCTGGCAGTATGGCGAGCGTTGGACAATACCTCCAATCCGACAAACAACGCGTTTCGAGGTGATTCAAGTTTGAAAACCTTTATAGCAAAAATAGCACATAACAAAGCTGTTGATCATGTGCTCAAGGAACAGCGGTGCAAGGAATTTTCAGGCACAGAGATTACTGAGCATAGTGAAGCCCACGACCACACGTTTACTCAGCATGACAAGGCGTTAGATCTCATGGCAGCGCTGCACCGATTAGACATCAAGTACAGGCAAGTTCTCTCACTGCAATTAGAGGGTTTTCATCAACTAGAAATTGCCCAAATGGTGGGACTTTCTGAAGCGGCTGTAGCGAAGCGACTAAGCCGTGCGCGTCAAAAGCTTGCTAGCATAATGGAGCATTGAAATGAACAACACTGATTTAGATAGTCAACTAGCTCAATGGCAAACTGCCTACAAAGCAGCAACACCAAATGTAAATGCACGTTTGTTAACGCAGCAAACCAAAAAAGCGCAATTTAAGTTAAAGTGCAAAGGACTTGTAGATTTAATACTGGGCTTAGTTGTAACGTGTTTTTGTATTTATGCTGTAGTTTTTGAAGCGACTAGTTTATTACAGCAATTACTCATTAGCGTATTGTCACCTTTACCTGTTGTTTTTGGTTTGTGGGGATACCGTGTAAGGCAAAAGCAATGGCAAACTGAAGTATTAGACGTACAGTCAATGCTAACGTTTAAAGAGACACAATTAAAACAGCAACTACACTATTGGAAAATAAGTTTAATATGGGGAACGGCCTTATGGCTAGGGTTACTTGGTATTGCAATTTATAATCTAGTTATATCAAGTGAGTATATGCTTTGGGCTACTCAACTTGGTTTAAATAGTTTCATTTTATTGCTTGTGTATTTACGCTATAAAAAACTCAAACAGCGCCTACCAATGCAGCTTAAGGATATTCAAGTATTGCGATGAGCTGTAGGGAAGACATTTTGAAAGGTGAATTTTTGGAGAAAGAAGTGCAGCTGGATATATTTATAGTTGATGCATTTACAGAGCAACAATTTCAAGGCAACTCGGCGGCGGTAGTGCCAGTTGAAGAGTGGTTGTCAGTTGAGTTAATGCAAAACATAGCCGCTGAAAACAATTTATCTGAAACCGCTTTTATCAAACATATTGGCGTAAATAACTATGAAATTCGATGGTTCTCTCCTCTCACTGAAATTGACTTTTGTGGGCATGCAACATTGGCGTCGGCTTATGTGCTGTTCAATGAGTTAGGTGTAAAAGACAAAATCACATTCGTTACTCGAGAAGTGGGAAGCTTAACGGTCATTCAGAATGAGTCAAGTGAGATTCAAATGACTTTTCCCAATCAAAAGCCAACAAAGGTTTCTTCTATACCGGCTGATTTAGTTGATGGGCTTTCTAAAGCGCCGATTGACGTGCTGAAAAATAGGCAAGCGTATTTTGCTATCTATGAGAGTGAACACGACATTGCAACGCTCTCATATAACGTTGAACGCTTGAAAGCGTTGGCACCTTTGGACGTTGTTGTAACAGCTAAGTCTGATAAATACGACTTTGTTTCTCGTTATTTTTGGCCTGCTAATGGAGGAGAAGAAGACCCTGTAACCGGCTCAATTCATTCAGGTTTAGCGCCCTATTGGGCTGAAAAATTAGTCAAACAAGATTTACTGGCCTTTCAAGCTTCAAAAAGAGGGGGGGTGTTGAAGTGTCATGTAACTGAACACTCCGTTACTATATCGGGGAAAGGCGTGTTGTATTTGAAGGGAAAAATTTATATTTAACAAAAGGCTACTTCACGCAGTACGCAATATTGGACTTCTACAATTTGCTTTGGATCAAAGACTCAAAGTAAGGAAAATGTAAATAGGCCTGATTTAGTCGTTGTTGTTTGATATTACTCGACTGCTTGTCTAGCTCGATACGAGCCGATAACTTTCAATAGCCAGGCCTATTTTTCATTAATTATACTACTTACTATTCCTCGCCAAGCAAAATTGAAACAGCGGCTTCAATAGCATGGTCTTCCAAATTATCTCGCTGCGAACGAGTGAATACGGGGACTTCTACGTCAACTGGAATACCGCTGCGTTCAAACCACTCTTCATCCACAGAGCGGTATTGCTCATTTGATAGAGAGAAGGCAATACCGTTTGGAAGTATTTTCTCTAGTGCATCAGAAAACGCACCTTGCGTAGGCTCTCCCACAATGACGACGTTATCAAAACTACGCATTATAAGTACAAATACTTCCGCTGCGCTTACTGTACTGGCGCTAGTAAGCAGGACTACAGGTTTGGTATAAGCATTGTTATGACCCTGAAAAGAAACCTCTGTGCGAAACTCTGCTGCCGAGGGGGTTTGCAAATCTTTATTAAATACGTGGCGTTCACCGGTGAAAAAGTACTGGGCTAGCGCCATAGACACAGCATCTCTACCACCATTATTGAGACGCAAATCTATTACCATACCATCTGTGTTTGCAAGCTCTTCCATAGCGCTATCCATGGCTTCGCGTGCGGCTTCTACGTCATCAGCCGTATTTTCATAATCGTCAGCAAAGCCAAACATGCGTTGTATAGACAAATAACCTAGACCTTCGCGACTAAACCATGCTATTGCGCCATTGCCAGTCTCTTTTAAATCGCTTTGAGATTCCGCGTATTGCAGCGTTGCTTCACTTACTTTTGCTAATTCCTGCTCTATATAATTGTTAGCAGCATTGAGTTGCTGTTGATTGAGCGGTAGCGTATAGCCATTATCGTCAGCAAACTCGGCAAGTAAGATATCTAAAAAGGTATCGGCATTGTTTACGCTCGCCACACCAAGTTCCTCAGAAACAATGGCCACATGTGAGTCTTTCAAAGGTGTTATCATATTAGCCATTACTTCAAACAGCGCCTCGTTACTACTTGATGCGTTAATTTCTGCATCGGCAATTTGGTATTGCTCTTCCCAGTCTGTATTAGTAAGTTCAAAACTGACATAGTAATTGGAAAACACCTGATAGAAGTACGCAAGGTCGCGATCTGCATCAGCTTCATAGCCCGTTAAATCCACAACACTAAGCATGTTGTCCCGGCACGCAGCTGGAGTAGTGGTTGGTAAGCTCTCAAGCACTTTTTCATATACCAGACCAATATCTGCAAAGTCTTCGTCGCCGATATCTTCAATGTCAATTATCTGCTGGTTGTCTTCATCGAGGTAAAAGACTTCAGCCATGTCTTCTCCACTGACACCGTGAAGCACTTGTGTTGCAACACAGTAGTCATCTGTGTAGTCAAATACGGTAAGCGTTGCATCATGAAGGGTTAAACCCTTACCGTAGTGAGAAGCTATCCATGTGCCATCGTAATCAGAGGTAATTACTCTAGGTAAGCCTTTGGGATCATTGCTTCCGCAAGCGGCTAACAAGCCGATAGTCGCTGTTGCAATAGCAAGCTTGGTTAAAATATGTTGCATTAGTAAAGTCCTTTTTCTCAAAAGCGGTAGTTCATGTTTAGGTTGATGGCGTTTTCTAAAGAGGCGTCGTTCTCATAGCCTTCTTTAAGTGGGTCGAAATCGGTTGTTGACAGGCCTAGCGTAAAGTCTGTTTGACTGCTGTAATTCCATATAATACCAATGCCAAATTCAGAGGCACTGTCTTGATTGAAATCTTTAAGCTCTCGATAGGCGGCTTCGGCATACAGCGAAATATTGTCCATGACCTTTACAATGGTGCCTGCGCCTACACGAACTTCACTGCGGTTGTCTCGACGATCTTCGTTCCAGAAGAGATAGTGAGAAGAAAAGGTAAATGCTAGCGCATCGCTTAAGACATACTTACCCGTTAGTCCTGCGCCTAATGCGTAGCTGTCATCAAACTCTTTAGACTCGTAATAGCCCATTAAGCCACCATCCAAAGTAACTTCTAAACCGTTTCCGTCGTAAGCACGAGGCAATAAGTTATAGCGTAAACCAACAGGGCCAACAGTTAAGTTGTCATTCACACCATACGCCACACCTAAAATTGGGCCTGTATAGTTGTGACCGTTTGTTCTGCCATGTGATACGCCAGCACTAACAAGTACTTCGTTGTCTTGTAAAGTTAGCGAACGTGTTACGGGGTTCGCAACACTGAGTTCGCTTGCGCTTACACCTGCGGCTATCAGGGAGAATGCCATTAAAGGTAGTGTGGGTTTCATGATTCACTCTGTGTATGTGTTAGGTCTGCGTATATATTGACTTAACGTGAGTGAATGAAAGGTGAAGCAAAACTGAATTATGGCTGAAGTTAGGTTTTGTCTAACAATGTTGTATATTTGATAGTGGGTTGCGGGGCATTGCTTAACGCTCTGCTATTTTAGCCCATTGATATAATCCGTGTAGTGCCATTCTTCTGAATGATGAAAATGGATAAGTAGGCAAAGGTGTTTGGTATAACGGCAACGACAAATCAATATTGCCTATGTTTAACATGCGCTGCGCTAATCGCATACCAGCGTGGGCCGCAAATGAAACGCCTGAACCGCAATAGCCCATGGCATACCCCATTTTGTGGTTATCGTCGCCGTCGACGAATATTCTGGGTAAATTATCTAGCGATACACTAACCCAGCCACTCCAAAAGTAATCCATTGTTATACCGCTAAGGGTAGGGAAGCTCTTTATCATTGCCTGATAAAGACGGTTTTTTTCTTTAAGGTTGTCGCCATTTTTTCCTGCAACAGCGCCGCGCCCACCAAACAACAAGCGGCCATCGGGTAGTACACGATAGTAATATTTCATCATGCGCGTATCCATAAAGCTCATTGGCGAATTTAACCCAGTCTCCGAGCGCTGCTGTTCGCTTAAAGGTACGGTTACAAATATACTCGACTGAACGGGAAACTGCTTATTATCTACCATGTTGTTGAAGCGCTTTGGGGTATAGGCGTTGCTGGCAACCAGTACATGTTTTGCCAGTATTTCGCCGTTAGGTGTATTTACAGCATAACCATTTGCTTTTTTATCAATACTCAACGCTGGTGAATTGAAGTAGAGTGACGCACCTAAAGAACGTGCAATACGAGCGTATTCGTCAGCTAACTTAAGCGGGTGAAGGCAAGCGCCATCAACGCGAACGCCACCGTACACATTGTTAATTGAAAAGCGTTGCTGAATGTCTTCTTTGTTAAATGCAGTACTTGGCACATTAAACTGGTTTTGTTGGTGTAATGCCGCCGCTTGAAGTGTTTTCGCCTGCTTTGGCGTGTGCGCCAATTTATAATAGGGGCCTTCGGTGTAATCGACACGCATAGCATATTGTTGAATACGAGAATTAAGCAGAGCAACAGCGCCTTCATATTCTGCTTGCATCGCTTTTGCTGTGTTTAATCCCCACTTTTCTTCAATTGCGCTGAGTGAAAGCCGCCCACTTCCTGATAAAACAAAACCGCCATTTCGCCCTGCGCAGCCAAACCCTAACTTGTTTGCGTCAATGAGCACAACTTGCTTGCCTGCTTCTGCTAATGTAATGGCGGCGGATAAACCGGTATAACCACCACCAATAATGAGGTATTCGGTTTTACAATTTTGACTAAGTGCAGGTGGTGTTACACAGCTGTGGGTAGCGTGCCAATAAGTATTAGGGCTTGGCAGCGAAGGGCTCACTCGTTGTGAAATAAGCGGGTCATATGTCATAAATTAGGTGCACTACTCAATACTAGAATTTAAGCAGCATTTCAGCGCCTTCACATTCGCAATAGCCCTCGCAAACTGGGCAGTCGTAACCTTCGTGAATTGATGGATAGCGCCATTTATCAGGATGCTTTTTAATAAGTTCTCCGCCATTTTTTGAGAAATATTTAAACGCACTGTTGCCCGGGCTGGCTAACCAAATGTGGGCCAAGCCTGCCTTGGCCCCCTGAACCTTTGCCAGTTCAATGGACTTTCGCAAAAGTGAGCTTCCAATACCCAAACCTTGCATTTCAGGGGCGACGGTATTGCATTTGAAGTAGCACACAAGGCTTGGTTCTACTGGCCAGCTACCTGGCGTACACCACTTGTCGGGTTGCCATTGGCTATGCGCAAAAGTAAGTCTAAAGCCAACAATACGCCCGTCATATACAGCGACCCAGCTAGCATTAACATCGTTGTGAAAGCTCTTACGGTAGTACTCGTTAAGCAAATCGTCGGTTAAATAATTGTCCCCGTGGACATAATTGCCCAAAGTAATGACGCCTTCAAAATGCTCTGGGGCAAGTTGAACGTATGTGATATCTGATTTTTGTGGTTTGGCCATGTTATTATTTTTGTCTGTCATGTGCGTCTTTCATTCCATCAAGGTGTACATCTAAAGCTTCAACTGATATCAGAATTTCCCTTACTGACATCCACAGAGAATAGAGCAGTGATACCAAACTTGCTGCAAACACCCAGTTACCCACTTGCTGGTAAGTAAGGTAGATTGCTAGCATGGACACCACGCATAAAAAGAAGCTACCCACTCCGGCAATTTGCATGCGTTTGATCAATTGAATACGCAGGCGCAAGTTTTTAATTTGTGCCAAGGTGTTCTCATCTCGTTCTTCTTTCGAAAAATTACGAATGATGGTGGCTAAGGTGAGGAAGCGGTTGGTATAGGCCAGCAACAACAGAGAAATAGCAGGGAACAGCATGGCTGGAGTGGCAATATCAATGATCATCTTGCATACAAATTAGAAAATAAACTAAAAGTCTATCACAGCATGGCTACTTGCACAGCTTGATAACGGGATCAATAAAGGCATGTTTATAAACACAATGAGTAGGTAAATATACTGGTACCAAACGCTTAAGCTTCACGCTAGCTATACACGCCTTAGCTACATGCGGTCGATAGTTAAGCCTGCTGCACTCCATCCAAGCATATCGCCTTCTAAGTGCATAACTTCAGAAAAGTCCATATCTTGTAGTACTTTCATCGCCAACTGGGCGCGGCGACCCGAACGGCAATAAATAATAATTGGTTTATCTTTATGCCCTTCAAGGTCAGCGATGTAATCGTTAATACTGTCGTGGGGCATATTGACTGCGCCAGGAATATGTCCATCAGCAAACTCTTGTGGAGAGCGAACGTCGATAAGTAACCATTCGTTATTGGCAACGCGTTCAATTAAGTAGGGGGAAGCGGCAACGGACGATTGTGCAGTAGCTTTTGCTGAGCATTGTAGCGACAAAAATGTCACTATGCTGACGACGATAAAAAGTCCTGCAACAACCACTTTCATGTTCTACTTTATCCTTTCGCTGCTCAGCCCGTTAGTAACTATATTCAATTGTTAAACGTCAGTATAACGCTTACATTCACTGGTTTATACTGCTACACATCATTTTTAGTTCATCGATTAAGCGCAGTGAGAAACGACTTGTTACGTCTGGGTTCACCGTAATAATGGGAGCACGCAAAAATTGGCGGTGGGGTTGCCAAAATCTCGCTAGTGTTTCTTCTGAACTCTTAGTCGCCGCAATCAGTACTTTGGGGTGTCGGCTTAATACGTCTTTTACCGATACTTGGGGGTAGTCGACAGGGCTATCGTAAAACAGGGTTTGTGCACCGCATATGTTGAGCAATTTATTTGCCCAGGCATTAGGGCCTATTGTCATTAAAGGTGAAGTCCACGAATAATAGAAAACTGTGTCGCTTTCAGGCTTAGCGAACTGAGTTTCTAATTCTTCGAGTCTTTCAATAAACTGAGATGCCAGTGCATTGGCAGTTTTCTGTGTTTGGGTAAGTTCGCCTAATCGAATGAGTTCACTGGCTATATCGCGAATATCGGTGATACGACTCTTGAAAACGGTTAGTCCTAGTGAAGACAACTTCTGAATATCTTGGGGTTTATTACCACCATCCCACGCCAGTACTAAGTCGGGTGATAGTGTGACAATTGCGGCAATATCTGCGCCTTGGTAATCAGCAACGCGTGGCAACGTTTTTGCTGCTTCAGGGAAGTCGCTGTAATCACTGACCGCTACAAGGTTTCCACCTAAGCCTAGGCTGTACACCCACTCGGTTAAGTGGGGGGCTAAACTCACAATTCTCATTGGCTTTTTAGATGAAGAGGTGTCTATATCTGCAAAAACATCCGCGATAAACCCCGCAAAAAGCAAACTACTTAAAAGTGGTAGGAAGTATATTTTCGATAGTGAAGTCATGATGATAATTCGCTTTAGCGTACTAATTTGATATTGCTAATAAGCATAATGATGCAACCGCAGCAACCGCAATCATGGCATAGGTCACTGTATTATTAGCAAGAAGCATATGGGAGTACTTAACATCTTCATTTCCCCCTACACGAGGGTAACGGTATTTTCTGTTGGCATAGATTGCTGGCCCGCCCAACTTGATATTGAGTGCGCCCCCTAGTAGCGCGAGAAGTAATGAGGTTTTATCCTTTGCGCTACATCGTCGAAACGCTTTCAAAGCCTTTACAGGATGGCTTACCAAAAGTGACAGCAACGCGCCAATAAAAGCGGGAGGTAATACTAAGAGCGACACAAGCTTTCTAATGGGTATGGCAAAATAGCGCATGGTTGGCGTTCTAAAGTGCCACTGCCATGTGGTTAGTAATAACAGCCGATATACTAGGGCGCCTATTGGCCCTGCAACAACAAAATAAAATATAACGCCGCAATATAAATAAAGAAATTTAAGCCAAAGCGATTCGATGGCTGCTTTGGCAATGCCAATGTCGGTTAATGTGTCACATTGTCTAGCGGTAATCGTTCCAACCATTTCACGGGCGAGGGACTTCTTATTTCTCCCTACGCTCTTCAATACTTTTTTATATTGTTGACGTTGATAGCCAAAGTCTAACAACACCACCATGATGACAGCTTCAAAAAATATAGGGTATTCGGCCATGTAGACCAAAATGGCCAAGCACATCACAATAGGCGTTAGCAGTACCAATGCTGCTAACGAACCAGAAATGTAGTGCTGAGAAGGGCTAAATGACGACGACGGAAGTACTTTGCGCCCCATTTGGCGCACTAGATAGCGCATAAACGTGAGAGGATGTGTACTTTGTGGCCACCGCCATACTGCATCGACAGCAAGGGCCAACCAAAGTACCAATAGCGACCCGTAGTTGATGTCGCTAAAAAAACTTGTCATTACTTGGCAAGCTTTTCAATCATAGCCATGACTAATTGCGCTGAATGTTTTGCTGCAGTGTCTAAATATTCTTTAAAACTTACCGACGACGTTTTTCCAGCAATATCAGACAACGAGCGGATCACAAGAAACGGTGTGCCTAACATATGACATGTTTGACCAATGGCGGCGCCCTCCATTTCAACCGCTTTCATGTCAGGGAAGTTTTGACGCAATTCTGCAACGGCTTCGTCACTACCGATAAATGCATCACCGGTACAAATAAGGCCAGTAGTAGATTGTAGAGAAGGAATGGTGTTCGCTGCATCTGCCGCGGCGCTCATTAGTGCTTCATCGCAACGATAATCTTCAGGCATGCCCGCACACTGACCTAATTTATAGCCAAAGTGTGTTAGGTCTGCGTCGTGATGAATTACGTGACTGGCAATAACCAGATCCCCAATATTTAGGTTTTTATCAAAGCCACCGGCCGAGCCTGTATTAACCACAGCATCCGGTGCATATTGCTCAATCATTACAGCAGTTGCAATGGCGGCAGCAACTTTACCGATACCACATTTCACAAGCACTACATTCATGCCGTTTAATGTACCTTCAAAGAAAGTGAGATGTTTCCACTGCGTTTCTTTAAGGTTCTCTAGTGAAGACTTAAGCAACGCAACTTCTTCGTCCATTGCGCCTAAAATACCAATTTTGTTCATAGCTATACCGACATGTTTATATGAGTATGGAGTGCAATGGCACCCCGAGCTTTTTTTGTATGCCCGTAATTGTATAAGGAATATAAGAAAACTGACAGAAAAATGCCTTTGTTAATAGTACCTGTTGAAGTCAGCGTTGCGCTAAATACCGATGACTTTAACAGGCCTTTGCCATTTGAGAGTGAAAATGGCGTACTAACAAAGGCTAGGGGAAGCGTTGCACTAAGGCATAAGAGCACGTTAAGGAGCAGGTATGCTCCTTAACTCAAGCCGCTGCTGGTCGACTAGAGCGCACTGGACGCGTAGGGCGTTTAGGTGGCGCAGGGTTGTGTGTAGGCAACTGTGCCATTTTCTGTTGAAGTCTACGGTAAGGAATTAATTTGTTTTCAAGGCACTCGCGGATATCGTCTACCGAATAGCCCGATTTCACTTTAATGCGTGCATGCGGAAGGCCTGCTGCATCAAGTGCACCAGTAACAAACCAATCTTTCTGTGATTTGTAGCCATCTTTGCCCTGATTGTGAACTAAATCGATGGCCAAGACAGGGCTCATGTCATTTTTATCGACTAAAACAAAATCTAATTGTCTGCTTGATGCACGACTAACGGCTTGGCTTGCCATTTTCTTATTGGTGGACTGACGTACAGAAACCAAATCGTTCAAGCGCACTCGACAGATAATACGGAACTCTCTGCCCATGGCTTGCTCAATGAGATTGAGAAACGAATGCTCAACAGGTGTGAAAAGCTGTGGTTTTCGGCGAAAAGGAAATGCCACTCCACCATCAGACAATTTAATGGCACCTAGTGCAACAACAATAAGTAACATCATTAGAATAATTGCCAATTCCATTGTAGTCCTCACAAATATCAAAAGTTAAAACCCGTGAAAGTAGTGTGCTAGCAAGCCAATCAAGTACTAGCTTGCTGAAAAGACTAAGTGTCACTACAGGTGCTGTACAAGTGTCATAAAAATGACACTTGGCGACGTCACGGTGTCGTTGTTAATGATTTTGCAAAGCAAATGCCAACATGAGCATATTTGAAGTAATGCGTTATTTTTGAGGCGAGGTAACTAGAATATCTATTTGAGAGCCGTTGTTATCTGGGCTAATGATCACTCTGGTACTTTTGTCATCAGATGACAGAAAATCACGGTCATTAATTGCAGGGTGCAGATGTAGAGAAGGATGTGCTGCTCGATAAACGGCGAGTAATTCACTTGGTGAAGAAGGTGAGTGGTACACCATTACCGCAGCACTGTTTTTGTTAAAAGCTTGGCAAAGTTTCGCGTTATCAACAATAGTGATTTGCTCAAACGCCTTAGGGCATTCTACTGTACTGGGGGGGCTTGAAATTCGACTATCATTATTGTGACTGTTAGTGTCTTGGTCTTGTGAAGTAGGAGCCGACACGCAGACGCCTGTCGCGCTAAGACTTAGTGTCAAAAAAATAGCGAGTTTGTTTAAATGTGCATTATTCATAGTGAAAAGCTTCGTTACGTTCACAGTAAATTTAACTCTCTGTCGCAAAAAATCAACACGCACCAATACGGCAAATATTAAAGGGCAACGAGGTAAGGGGGTTTATCTCACTCTACTTTTCCCTAATCTTACTGGTTATTCAACAAGGCGATGGTTTTATCACGTATGCCGCTATCGCCTTGGGTATATAATTCTCTGGTTGTCGACTGCGTTTTGCTTACTGCGCGTATGGTGTAGTGAATAGATGATATAAAGATGCTGTACCGCTATAGAAGTTGCCAATGCGCAAATTTTCATTCGGTGCATGCTGGTTGTTATCTGCATTAACTAACGGAATAAGAATAACAGGCTTATTCAAGCTTTTTACCAAAGGTGCTGTGGGTACAGTTCCCCCCATCAAAGGAATAAGAATTACCTGCTCATCACCTACGGGTTGTAATGCTTCTTTGGCCCACAAGCCAACAGGGGTATCTAAGGGGGTCTGTAATGCATCGGTTCCCTCCCTAACCTCAACGCGAACGAGCTTTTCATGTTGTTGACGCTGCGCTAGTGTCGGCGCTTCATCAATAATGCGATACCCTTTAGATTCAATATAGTCTTTTAAAAGTGCCACTTGTCTTGAAGAGTACCCTGCTTTGGTGGTTCGTATATCTATAGATGCTGTTGCTTCAGAGGGAACAATAGTTCTCACTGCTGTGGTGCTTGCTGCGCTAAGCCCGTTCACATTTAGTGAGGGAAGGCTAATTGCTTCATAATAATTAGTGCCTACCGATTCAGCCTTTGCCACACCAAGTCGATTTAATAGGGCCTTTTCATCAATAGGAATTGCACTTAACACCTGTTTTTCTGACTCTGAGAGTGGCGTATCACCATAATAGCGCGGAATGGTGACTTGACCATTTTCGTTTTTCATTCCAGCTAATAGCGTAGACAGCATAAAGGCAGGGTTTTGAATATAGTTCCCGAAATGGCCGCTGTGGCTATCTGATACTGGTCCGTATACCGTAAGTTTTACAAGCGTGGCGCCACGATGCCCAAAGACAACCGTTGGCGCGTTAGATGGATGCATTGGCCCATCTAAAATAACCACAGCATCGGCTGAAAGTAACGATGTGTTACTTTCTATCACCTTGGCTAGCGTTGGTGAACCCCCTTCTTCATTGGAATCAAGAATTACCTTGATATTAATGGAAGGCGTTGTACCGTTTGACGCTAAAGCATGGATCGCCGCAAGTAGCATCATGATAGGCCCTTTATCATCTGATGCTGAGCGAGCAAATATCCGCCAGTCTGGGTCGATGTCACCGGTTAACATCGACAAAGGCTTTGTCGTCCAGCCATCATTTTCTTTTACTTTTAATACGGGTTTCCACGGGCTCTCTTGATCCCAAAGCTCGGGATTGACCGGTTGACCATCCATATGTGCATAAAAGAGTAAAGTAGGTGCGTCTTCACCTGCCTGCATATAATCGGCATATAGCATGGGCTGGCCGTTATTTTCGAGTAACTGTGTGTTGAGCCCATATTGGTTATATTTTTTAGCGGTCCATTCGGCAACCTTCTGAATATCTGGCGATGATTGTGTGGCTACGTTAGGTAACGTAAGGTATTCCAAATATTCATTAAAAATCTGTTTGGACGCTTTTTCTGTGTTTTGAGCACTGGCATATACAGGAGAGTAGAGAACAAAGCAGAGTAGAGATATTCCGGATAAAAGCGCTGAACGCATAGACATAAGCACACCAAGGGATAAAAGAATTTCCTTTAATGTAAAGCGTACATCCTTAGTTTTAAACAAAAAAAAGCTCGATAGCAGTGCTTTCGAGCTTAATTTCTAATTTAAGGGAGGTGGTATTACACGCCCATGTAGTCCATGATCCCTTCTGCAGCTTTACGGCCTTCATCAATGGCTGTAACCACTAAGTCACTACCGCGAACCATGTCACCGCCAGCAAAAACCTGTGGGTTTGACGTTTGAAAAGCGAACTTGCCAGCTGACGGGGCTCGTACACGGCCTTTTTCATCTAGCATAATACCAAACTCAGCAAACCAAGGCGCAGGGCTAGGTTGGAAACCAAAGGC
>JYMV01026238.1_pt1 | contig 14246 bp, 3 predicted proteins | sample 338911 | NCBI WGS metagenome assembly JYMV01 (sample SAMN03354496, study PRJNA234377) | hydrothermal vent metagenome | biome: Deep sea; feature: Hydrothermal plumes at the Eastern Lau Spreading Center, Western Pacific Ocean; material: Seawater | place: Tonga | collected 2009 | depth 2000 m m
CTTATGACCACAATTTTTATTTTGGCGTGTTTGAGTCCAAGTTCACTGGTTGTTTTAATGCTGTTGTCACTGATCATGCTCCAATTGCCTGCCGTATCGCGGACACGGGCTGCAACCCAGAATGACCCACCGTCACCCCGCATGGTCCACTGACAGTTGTTGCCGTTTTCTGTGTAACCGGGGCCTCGGGGATCGGGACCTGTGATGGTGTACTCCGCATTTGCGCCGGATGCACCCGGTATGGGTAATGCGCCCGCATTGAGCATGTTGGTGGCCACGCAGGCCTGTTCAAAGTTGACCGCAGTTATTTCTGTGCGCGCATAGCGAATATCGTATTCAGCATTGATGCCTTCGCTACCATTGCTGCCGACTTCGTCCCAACTCAAAGACACCTCCGGGCGTCGACGGTTGACCACTGTGAGGCTGACGGCCAAAGCGTCCGGGGCCACTGAATCACCGCTGTAGATAAAGTCGGAAGTTGCTTCGTTGCCGGCCAGGTCTGTGACAGTGATCGTCACCGTATTGCCGTCACCCTCGGGCAGGGTCACGTTGGTGAAATCTTGAGTGGTTAGAGTGCCGGAATAAGCGATAGGCAATACAGGTACAGTGCCGCTCAAGTTGGTTTCGCCGCTACCGTCGTTGATCGTTAATGTGGTTATGTTTCCATAGCCCAAACCGGAATCCGAAATCGTTAGATACAGTGGGATTTGTAGCCCCGGTGCAGACAATGACTGGTCGTCGTTCGCATTATAACTTTGAGTCGAGCCACTGGCCGGTGTGGTAAATCCACTCACATCCTTGGCGGCAAAGGTGGGAACCGGATCTTTGAGGTCCCAGAAGTATTTGGAAGAACCCGTTGTCGCCACTTCAGTTCCACCGCTCGTCGCTGCGGCTTCCAGGAAGATGATGTCACCGTGGTCATAGTTTCGGGTGAACGAGGCGCTAAGGTTGCTGACCGCCGAGGTGGCAACAACGACGCCGTCTTCTTTGAGTTGAACCGAATCAACGCTGCCACATGCACCGACCATCACTGCATTCAGATTCATTTCAATGCTGTCACAATCACTACCCGCAGTGGGGCAGTTTGCGTTACCGACTTTCTTGCTGGCGGGCAATCCAGTCAACGCCACACTACAATCGCTCAATGTGACCGATACCTGGCTGACTGCACTGCTGCTGTTACCCAGGGCGTCTTTGACGACGACCCTGAGTACAAGAAAATCAGGTGATGTAAACACGGGTAATGTGACCTGCGTCTGGACTGCTTCTGCGCCGTTACCGACATCGACAGTACTTGTGCCGGTACAATTCAAGAAGGTTGCATCACAGCCGCTATCTAACTGGATTTCCCAGGTGGCGGTGTCCCCGCCGGCCGTAAATTGAACGTCAATCTGGAACCCACCGCTTGCGGAAGCGTCGTCTGCATCGCCAAGAGCCGCCGAGGCTGCAGGTGCCGTAAGCACAACAGATGGCGGTGTGGTGTCCACGCTGATGACGGTGGGATTGGTCTGGCAAAAGCTGTTGTTCCCGGCCGAATCATTGACCGAAGCGGCCAGAGTGTGACTTCCGTCAGCCAATGCACTTGGATATTGGGCTTGCGAGAAGGTGGCAATGCCACCAGCAGCGGCTGTTTCAGAGCCGAGATCACTACCCTTGTCGGAGAGATTGATTATCAGGCCGCTGCCATCGGTTTGGACGGTCACGTCGAGACCGGCACCAACCAACAATGGTGAGCTGTTTGGAGACACAAACTCACAAAGCGGTGCAATGGTGTCTACTAGAGGTGAGTAAACGACGGTCGCAGGCGGCGCACTATTGATGTTGCCTACTGCGTCCGTGAGTTTGGCGTAGACTTGATTAGCGCCTTCGCCGAGCATGACTTCAAAGCTTGTTTGATAGCTTGTGTCCACGCTTTCGAGCGCCTGGCCGGCCCCCTCTTGCCCGTTGATGACCAGCGATGCAGAGCCACTTTTGTCGCTGACAACCTCAATCAGGTAGTAGCCACCGTCCTTGGATTGTTCCGCGTTGTTCAAGACACCCACTGGAATAGTTGTGTCACTTGATGACGTCAGTGAGGTGACGATGGGCGTAACAATGTCTTTCCAAATCAAGCGTTGCTGGTCGGCGGGTTGAAGACCGTCGATCGAGCTGACCCATTTGTTTTCGGTCTCGCTGGTTTTTCCTTCGACGATCAGGTTGTGAACACCTTCCGTCAGACTGTTCAGATCGATTTCTTTGGGGCTGGCGGTCATGGTGATGGTCATTACCTCGTGATAGGCACCGTCTCCTCCCTTACAAACTGTATTTGCCGCATAATCGGCGCTATTGGAGCAGACTCGCAAGTTGCTGCTAATGGCAGGAACGCCCGAGGCAATCACATAGAGTTTTTGTAGTGAGTTGGCGTTCCAACCCAAGCCGCATTTGTTGACGCCGGTGACGCAAACAAATCCATTGTCACATTGTGACGAATCACTGCAGTCAGTGTCGTCTGTCCACGCCGGTGAAGAAATCCGAATGATGGGCTCATTGCCAATCACCTGGACGACCTTGGATAGGCCGATTGCGCCACTACTGTTTTCAGCCGGGTTACCCGCTAGATCCAACGCGCTGGCCTTGAGGGTCACAACACCGTCAGGCAAAGTGGTTTGCGGCAAATAGATAATGGTCAAAGTATTGTCTGGTATGGCGGTGCTCACAACCGTTTCGACATCAAAGGCGGCTCCGTTTTCGGGGATGACCGATATGGTGACGAGTTGTCCGTTCTCCAGGCCGGCTACTGTCAATTCCATGCTGTACTGCATGCCGGGCTGGCTCTTGTTTTCATCAGCGCTGAAAATCAGGACGCCGGGAGTGGGCTTGCTAAATCCGCCAAAGGAAGGAGAGGTACGGTCAACATTGATTGAAAGCGGTTGGGATTTCGCCTCCTGGCCGGTGCCTTTGTCAGTGGTTTGGCAGCTGATGGTGCAACTGCTCCCGTTGGGTAGGAGTATGCCGGGGAAGGTGACCTGGTCATTGATGACGAGACCGCCGACGGAGCTTTCATTGACGCCGCAAGTGACGGTAACCGCCGCAGAAGAGCCATTGTCCACGTTGGTGGTTGTGCAAGTCACATTGGTGGCACAATCGGCCAGTCCAGGTGTGCATTCTACAGACGCTTTGTTGATAGATGGTCCTTGTGGCGAGGCGACTTCAATCGAAACCTCGCCTGTCTTGTAGGTGACATAACGGGGTGCGGAGTAACCCATGGTTCCACCGTCGATCACGGCAGTGGCTTGTAGTGTGTGAAGACCGGGATCGCCCAGGGCGGCATTATTTACCTGATACAGTCCGCCGCCCAGATTGGTGATGGGATCAGCACTTGCGGCCGGCCCATCAATCGTCAAAACGACTGTTGCTGCACTCTGCGCCACACCCGCGGTGTCTGTCACAGAAATGGTGACATCGACGTTGGCCAAACCAGTTGATGTGTCTTGAGACGGTGCCGAAATAACAATAACCGGTGCGTCGCTGTTGAGTGTGAGAGTCGACTCAATGGCGACCGCTTCATTGCCGGCGGCATCTGTTGCTGAGGCAATGACCGCGTTGTCGCCGGGTTGCAGGGTTACAGAGTTAAATATGGCTGTGACCTGACCGTCGGGGACCGTGGCACAGGGAATATCGTCGCCGTTGACGTTGAGACAAACAACCGTTCCGGCTTCGTTGCCACCGTCGTCGACTGTAATGGTAACGAAAACCTGGAAGCCTGGAAGGAAGCCCGTGTCGTCCGTGGGTTCAAAGACTGATGTTGTGGGAGTGGTCAGGGTCAACGTGGGAGCAGATGTATCAAGCACAACCGTGACGCTGGCATTGCTTTGGAGTTGCTCTGCCGCCGCATTACCAAAACTGTCCGTTGCGTCGAGGCTCAAGGTATAGGTGCCGTCGGCAACGGCGTTACCATCGGCCGCTCCATTGTCCGTCAAATAGGCCATCCAGTTGAATCCGCCGCCTGAAATGGCGGGCGTAAGTCCCATGCCGGAATAGACATCACCGTTAGTGCTAGATAGTGAAATAGTGGCGTTCTTGCCGTTCAGGTTGGTTGCAGCACCAGACACTTGAACGGTGGTACCGTTCTGAGTGGAGTCGCCTGATGGTGTTAGGATATTCAACAGTGGGGCGGGCATCGCCAGAGTCACCTGAATGGCTTCCGAAAAGCCCGGATTGAGGGCATTGTCGGAAACGCTACATGAGATGTCGCTTCCCAATGAATTGACGTCCAGAACGACGGGAACGCTGTAGTTGTTGTCGTTGGCGAGCTCGTTGATCTCCGCACTTCCTACGGTGACCTTGGGCTGACCTCCCGCATTCTTGCCGCACTTGATAGTAAAGGTGACGGGTGTCACAACCTCTGTTGCCGTGACAATGAAATCTGTTTCGTAGGTCGTGTTTTGAGTGTCGGTATCATCCTTGGACGCAAGGGTGCTGCCGTCAGCCGGTGTGCTGATTGTCAGAGACGACGCCGATGTAGCCACATTCAGTGCTATTGTGGCGTTGCCTTGATTGCCGCAACTGTCACTTGAAGACACGTTGACTTCAAAGGTGCCGCTGTTCTGGAAGTCCAGGGTTGCCTGCCAGGTGAAGTTGGGTTCGGTGCCTGCAGGTTTTACCGTCATCTCCTTGTTATCGTACTCAATGACAATATCGTCGTCAGGATTCATGCCTGAGACGACACCGGCCATTGTTATTTGGAGTCCGGGGGCCACCGGATCGGCATCATCGCCCAGACCCAGATTGGTGTTAATTGGGCTGGTGATGGCGACTTCAGGGCTTAGCGAATCCGCAATATAGGTCGTGGGTGGTGCTGTTTCTACGACCGAATTCTCTGGATCTGCAGTCTTGAAGACCACACCAGAGACCACGATTTCCTGATTGTCGAGCTGCGTCTGGCCAATGGTGACGGTAAATGTGGCCTCACCGTTTTCCAGAGCCTTGGCATTGGTGTTGAGTTCCACCGCTCCAATCGCGTAGCGCAGGCGTGCCGTGTCGCATTCTCCGTTGGGATTGCTGACGACAAATGTTTGCTGAATACCCTCTTGTCCCGGATCGGAATCTTCTTTGAGGCAATTGTCTGCAGTCGGCAACAATTGAACGTCACAGGCCCCCACAGCGGCTTCCACTGTAATGACAGTGGGCTCACAGCGTAATTTTTCACCGGCCAGGGTTTGAACTTCTAGATAAATCTCATGACCGCTGGCGGAGAGAGTGACGTTGGCAAAGTCAGCGAGTCCGTCGCTGCCTTGAGTCACCACAACATTGCTAGGTGGACCCACTTGGGCGCCGTTTACGAACAAATTGACAGGTTGCCCCTGGTCGATGTTTCGCGTACCGGCCCGGAAGTCGAATTGAAGCCCGCCCGAGGCGAGATATTCAGCCGGTTCGTCTGCGGAGGTTAGTGTCAAGTCGGTGGGAGGACCAAAAATGGTGAAACCGTCGGCAAGCCGTACTGAACATATAATTTCAGCTTCTGTCGGGTCTACATCACCACTATCGCCGGTTGTAGCATCTCCAATATCCATATCCGGCGGATCTGGGTCCGAGCAGCCGGAGCAACCCACAAGAGCTTGAGTGAGCACAAAAACGATTGTGAATAGAAGGGAAAAGGCATTTAGCCTCATCGGGGCCTCCAACTTGCCAGGTGTCTAGGGTCGGGACGGTGCATTCATGATCTCATTCAGCGCCGACCAACGAGCCGTATTGGTAGCAACTTACTTCCAATACGTCTTTATCGGCCACACGGGGCAATTGATTAGTTGTAACAACTTCGGCTTATGATCGTAGGTGTGGGAGTCATTATGTCAAGTCGCCGACAGCACACCGGCTAGAATCATTTCACTTAAAAAGCCATTGAGGTCAGAATTGGCTTGCAGTCTCTCGATTATGAAAACTCTGGTGATAGCGTCTAAAAGTTCTTCTTCAGTGCAAGATTTCTCTTCACACATGCGCCAGACCATTAATTCCACCTCACCGTTCAATTCGTGTTGCCGACTGTCGGGAGTAATTATGAAGACATGATCGTCTATTACGCGGTAGGCCGCGTCAGGATGTGGCCGGTATTTCTTCATGAACTAGGCCTCGGAGTAGATGTCCATAATCTGGTGGAGTAACTGTATTGCCTCGTCTCGGGGACGTTGGAAGGCGTTGCGGCCCACAATGCTGCCGAAGGCTCCACCTTTGGCGAGACTTCGAATCTCCTCCAGAAGCTCATTAGTGTCTTTGGCGGCCCCACCTGAGAAAATGACGATACGTCGCCCGTTGAATGAACTCTGGATGACGTGCTTGATTCGTTCTTGCAGGGTAGCAATGGGAATGTCCTCATCCTCATATACCTTGAGTGCCGCTCCAAGTTCGACATGATCAGTCGGCGGCTTCACTTTGACAATGTGGGCACCGAGTTGGCACGCAATCTGGGCGGCATAGGTAATCACGTCAATAGCGGTTTCGCCTTGTTTACTCAGGCCCTCACCTCGCGCATAGCTCCACATGACCGTGGGGATGCCCACAGCCTTGGCTTCTGCTGAAAGTTCGCGAATTTGCTCGAACATGAGGTTTTTGTCGGCTGAGCCGGGATAGATGGTGAATCCCACGGCGGTACAGCCCAATCGTAATGCGTCGTCAACGGTCGAGGTAATGGCTGAACACGGATTCTTGTTGGGATAGAGCGAATCGTTGTTGTTCATTTTGAGGATGAGCGGAATCTGACCCGCATGATCAGCGGCCACTGCTTCAATAAAGCCCAACGGTGCAGCATAGGCGTTGCAGCCGGCGTCAATGGCCAACTCAATGTGGTAGCGAGGGTCGTAGCCGGCGGGGTTCTGGGCAAAACTACGAGCAGGTCCGTGCTCAAATCCCTGGTCAACCGGCAGGATGACCATTTTCCCGGTACCTGATAACCGCCCATGGTTGAGCATACGGGCTAAATTGGTCAATACGCCCGCGTTTTGTCCGTTGTACCAAGAGAGAATCTGCCGAACTCGATCACTGTTTCCCATGATGTTACGCCTCCTTACTCGTCCTATCCAAGTCGTACGAGATAGCCCAATGGGGTTCTGCAGGCAAGTCAAAACTAGCGAATCAGGCCTCTCTGACAACACTGCTGACAGAGTAGCTTTCAACTGTTAGATTGCGCCGTCATGAAACCACCAGAGATTTTTGAACGGCTCAAACAGCAGGTTATCGGTCAAGATTCGACCCTGCGTGACGTATCTGTCGCCCTATATAAACACTTGATTGGGCACAAGACCGGAAACATCTTGATGATTGGCGGGTCCGGTACCGGTAAGACAACAATTATGCGGGCGGTAGAGGCACTGTTGGCTACCGACCCTGCTTTTGCGGAGTACGGGACTGTGGTCCGAATCAATGCCAACTTGTTGGCGGATTTGGCGAGTCGCGGCAAGCAGTCTTCTGTTGTGTTGGAAAAATTGGCCCATGAAGCCATGTCGAACCACGGTGAGGATATGCCGACTGAAAAGGTGGTCAAATGTGTGGCCCACGGCATTGTGTTTGTAGACGAAATTGACAAGATCCGGAGTCATGTCGGCGATCAGCCGAATGTCAACGGCATTATCGCCCAGGAGAGCTTGCTCACATTGATGGAGAGCGAGACCCAGGGCGTGGGTATTCCGGTGAAGGATGCCGATGGTAATTGGACCTCAGTGACCACCCCAATCGATACTCGTGGAATCTTGTTTATTGCCGCTGGGGCGTTCGATGAATTGTACGACCAGGTGTTTGACAGAGTGACTCAGGGCGGCAAGAACCCCCCATGGAAACTGGTTTCAAAGGCAGATGGCAGTATTGAGCGACAGATCGTATTCCAGATGGGCGATAACCTGGAGCACAGCGATCTCTTTGCTTACGGGATGGCACCGCAGTTCCTGGCGCGCTTTGACTCTGTTGTGACGCTGCGAAATCTGAGCGCGAGAGATTTGGTCACCATTTTCAAGGATGTGCCGGACGCCTTGTTGCCGATTGCGCAGGAGTACTTTGAAAAATACGGGGTTTATCTCAATGTCACCGATGATGCCCTCTACTATATTGCTGATAAGGCGGGTGAGAATTCCCGTCTGGGTGCGCGCGCTTTGAAAGAGGTGTTTAGCAAGGTGATTGGTCAGTACGAGTACGATCCGTGGTCAGCAGGCAAAATAACTCAGGGTGAGAAGGGCGACGAACTGACCGTCAACCTGGAGCTTGCCATGGAGAAATTGGGCGGCTAGCCGTAACGGGTTCAGCGATTTTGTTTTGTGTTGAGTGTTTGCGCCAATAACTACTGGCAGGCCGAGAAGATGCCGCTCGTTAGAAAGGTGACAACCGGGTCAACCGCCAGCTTAGGCCCCACATATAGGTCGTCCCAATAGCTGTAATGGCTACCGTTGCAGGCATTTTCAATGTGGAGACCCGACTTCCACTGATAGCCGCCTCCGTTCGGGAAGTTGTGGCTCACCTCAAAATTTTTCAATGTTCCTGTGTGGGCGTGATTCATGACTTCGGTGTAATTGCCGTTGGTTTTCAGGAAAAAGCGCAGCGTTTGCTTACAGTCATTGGAACAGCCGCCGTTGGTCGCTGCGTATACACCCACCCGTTTGAGGCCGCCGTTTTGAATTTCGAGTGAATGAGCTCCATAGACATAAACATCGGCAGTGCATAGTCCGTCGTTCTCAGTTGCCCCTATTCTCAGGGCCTTGGGCGCCGAGTGAACAGGGGATGAGATAATGTTGATCTCGGGTGAGCTGTAAAAAGTGATATCGGGCGACCACCACATGGCATCAGCCTGGTCAAAACTCTCGTAGTAGGTCCAGACCTTGTATGGGGACTGAACATTGGCTTGAGCACCGCCGTAATACATGTAGACAAGGGTCGTCGAATCTTTGATGGCATTGGTGGACAGCCAGACAGTCAATGATTGTCCCTGAGTGAAATCGGCAATCCAAAAATTGAGTCCTATGTAGGGCAGTTGGTAAGGGATGCCTACTTTCTGATTGTAGAAACGAATTGAGTGTGGCGCGTTAGCGATTTTGGAAAGCACCGTGGCGTCGGTGATTGTGAGTCGGACCGGTAGTCCAAATTGAGTTTCTGTTGCTGAGATCTCAATGGGCAATCCCCATGCACCACTGCCGGCCATGTCTGAGCCGTCACAATCTTCATCAATGCCGTTGCCGCAGATTTCCAAGGCCGTAGGGTTTATCAGTGAGTCATTGTCGTTGCAGTCTTTGTTGTTGCCAACCCAACCGGAGACAGTTGTGCACAAGCATTTGGTGTTATTCTTGTCTCCCCATAAATCAAGGTCGCTGTCGCGATAGTGAGTCACGCAATTCTGCGCATCGTTGTCCACCAGGCCATCGCAGTTGTCGTCCACGCTGTTACACAGTTCTAGCGCTTCGTGGTATCTCGTTGAATCCAGGGGTGCGCAGTCAGTACTATCCGGGTCGCCGTCTCCGTCATCATCGTCGTCACATGCATTGCCGAGGGCGTCGTTATCCGTGTTTATCTGGTCGTTGTTGATAATCAGCGGACAGTTGTCCTCCACATCTTTGATGGCGTCGCCGTCGTCGTCATCGTCGCAGGCGTCTCCTTGACCGTCCGCATCCAAATCAGCCTGAGTGGGGGTCACGAGTTTGGGGCAGTTGTCGTTTCCATCCGGGATACCGTCGTTGTCGTCATCGGAGTCGCAGGCGTCTCCCAGCGTGTCGCCGTCAGTGTCCAATTGGTTGGTATTGATGATGAGTGAACAGTTGTCATTTCCGTCATCCACACCGTCTCCGTCATCATCGGGGTCGCAAGCGTCTCCCAGCATGTCGCTGTCAGTGTCTGTTTGATTCTGATTGGGAGTGAGCGGACAATTATCATTGGTGTCCGGCACGCTATCGCCGTCATCGTCGACGCTACATAAGTCCCCGGTGCCATTGCTGTCCGTGTCTGTTTGGAGCGGGTTTTTGATTTTGACGCAGTTGTCAGTGGTATCCGGCACGCCGTCGTTGTCGTCGTCGGGGTCACATGCGTCGCCGATTGCGTCACCATCGTTGTCCGGTTGAAGCGGGTCCGCAATCAGCGGGCAAATATCCTGGTCGTCGACAACTCCATCATTGTCGTCGTCGCTATCGCATTCATTGCCCACGGTATCGTTGTCAGTATCGAGCTGCTTGGGGTCCGCTACCATGGGGCACAGGTCGACTGGGTCCAGGACGCCGTCATTGTCATCATCATCGTCACACACGTCGCCGAGCAGGTCGCCGTCGTTGTTGCTCTGTTGGGCGTTTTGAAACAGCGGACAGTTGTCATCTGAATCCAGAACCGAATCTCCATCATCATCGTCGTCGCAAAGATCACCCTGGCCGTCTATATCGGTATCTGTCTGGTCTTTGTTACTGACTAACGGGCAGTTGTCGACGGGGTCGGCCCAACCGTCGCCGTCGTCGTCCGGGTCACAGGCATCGCCTGTTTTGTCATCATCAATGTCTTCCTGATTGGGATTGTGATCAGTGGGACAGTTGTCTGCGTCGTTGCCCACGGTATCGCCGTCCAAATCAATGTCACAGAGGTCTCCAACAGCATCCTTGTCCAAGTCTTTTTGGAAGGAGTTGGGGATGTAGGGGCAGTTATCAAGGTTGTTTGGAACCTGATCGTTGTCGATGTCCTCGTCACATAAATCGCCAATGCCGTCATCGTCCAAATCTTTTTGTTCGGGGTCGGGCACCTTGGGACAGAGATCCTTTGTATCTTCGACTCCGTCTCCGTCGTCATCGTTGTCGCACTCGTCGCCGACCGCATCACCGTCAATATTGGCCTGGTTCGAATTGGGCTGTACGGGGCAATTGTCGCTGCTATTTTCAACACCGTCTCCATCCAGGTCCGTGTCACAGGCATCGCCTTTGGCATCATTATCAAGATTCATTTGCAACGGATTGGTGATGAGTGGGCAGTTATCATTTTGGTCTTCAACGCCGTCCCCATCATCATCCAAATCGCAGGTGTTGCCGAGCTTGTCGTTGTCCGTATCGATTTGGTCCGGGTTGGCGTCATTCGGACAATTATCGCTGCTGTTGTTTTTGCCGTCTCCGTCGATATCGCTGTCGCAGGCGTCTCCTATTTTGTCGCCATCCAGATCCTCTTGAATGGGGTTAAAAAGAAGGGGGCAATTGTCAAAGAGGTCTTCCGCCAGGTCGTTGTCGTCGTCGTCGTCACAGAGATCACCCTTCGAGTCATTGTCGGTGTTTGTTTGATCACCGTTAACCGTTAGTGGACAGTTGTCCGCCACGTCTTTGATGCCGTCTCCGTCATCGTCGTCGTCACAGCTGTCGCCGCTGCCGTCCTTGTCGGTGTCAGTTTGGTCGTCGCTCACCTCCGGGCACAGATCCAACGCGTTGCTTACCCCGTCTCCATCCTTGTCGTCATCGCATGGGTCTCCTAGCTTGTCTCCATCGAGATCGTCTTGTTCGGCGTTGCTTATCATCGGGCAGTTGTCTTTTGAATCCTCTACTAAATCGTTGTCGTCGTCCGAATCGCAAAGGTCGCCGTCCCCGTCCTTGTCCAGATCTTTTTGATCTGGATTGACCACCAACCGGCAGTTATCACTCGTATCGACAATGCCGTCGTTGTCGTCATCCAGGTCGCAGGCATCACTAATCTTGTTGCCGTCGGTATCTGTTTGTTCCGGGTCAAAAACCGTGAGGCAAAGATCCACTTCATTGAGTATCCCGTCACCATCAATATCATCGTCGCAGAGGTCGCCGGCACCATCATCGTCCAGGTCCTCCTGTGTGGAGTTGCTCAGAACGGGGCAGTTGTCATTCACATCCTTGATGCCGTCCTGATCCACGTCGTCATCGCACAGGTCACCACTGCCGTCCTTGTCCAGGTCCAACTGCTTGGGATTGTATGTGAAGAGGCAGTTATCGTCGCTATCCAGTACATCATCACCGTCGGCATCGGGGTCGCACGCGTCACCCAACTTGTCGTCGTCAAAGTCATTTTGGTCAGTGTTGAACTCCGTTGGGCAATTGTCCTCTAGATCACTCACCTCGTCGTTGTCGTCATCGTCGTCGCAGGCATCACCCAGGGTATCCAGATCCAGATCCAACTGCGCCTCGTTGGCGGTCACCGGACAATTATCCGTTGCGTTGTTTACCGTATCTCCGTCCGTATCACCGTCACAGGCGTCCCCCAGGTTGTCTTTGTCCAGGTCCTTCTGCTCGGTGTTCGCTGTAAATGGGCAGTTGTCCGATTCATCCAATACGTTGTCGTTGTCGTCGTCGCTATCGCAGAGGTCGCCTATTGCGTCGGAGTCATTGTCTTTTTGTTGCAGATTTGCCTCAGCCGGGCAGTTATCGGTGATGTTGGCAACCGTGTCCCCGTCCTTATCGTCATCACAGAGGTCACCAATCTTATCAAAGTCCATGTCGCTCTGATCGGGGTCGCTCAGTTTGGGACAGAGATCATCGTTGTTGACGACTCCATCGCCATCCATGTCATCGTCGCAATAATCCCCCAGAGTATCGTTATCCAGATCGTTTTGCTCCCCATTGGTAATCAACGGGCAATTGTCTTCCTCGTTGTCAAAGCCGTCGTTGTCGATATCGGCATCACAGGCGTCCCCCTGGCCATCATTGTCGGTGTCCTTTTGTTCGGCATCGGCCGTTTCGGGGCACAGGTCTGTCGAGTCCGGCACCGTATCCCCGTCGTCGTCGTCGTCGCAGGGCGCCCCCAACGTGTCGCCATCTAAATCCACCTGGTCTGTATTGGCATGTTGGGGGCAATTATCGCTGTCGTCGTTGATCTCGTCTCCATCGTCGTCGTCGTCACATTCATCGCCGATGGTGTCTTTGTCCAAATCCACCTGGTCGGCGTTGCTCAACGAGGGACAATTGTCCTCCTCATTGGCCACGTTGTCGCCGTCCAGATCGGCATCAATACAATCCGCTATCCCGTCTGCGTCCGTGTCCTCAAAGTCTTCGTCAATGCCACCCTCGCAGTCATTGTCGGCTCCGTCGCACACTTCGGCGGTCGGTTCTTGAGCGATACACAACCAACCGTTTACTCCGCTACAACTTGTTTCCCCGCTGCAACTCCCAAATTCGTTGTCGATAGAGCAGGCGGTGGGTGTGAGTTGGTCGTCAATCTCGTCGTTGCAGTCATCATCTTCACCGTTGCAGATTTCCTGTATTGGCGTTTTGGCTCCACATGGGCTCATTACTCCGTTTGAAGTACAGCTCATGGTGCCGTCGCAAGTGCCAAATTCGTTGCTGTTTTGGCACGCCAGAGAGCTCAACTCTTCGTCGATTTTGCCGTTACAGTTGTCGTCCGCAGCATTGCAGATTTCCGCAGACGCTATCTGAGCGTCACAATCACTCCAAATCCCCGTTGCGCAGAGTTGCTTTCCTTCACATGTGCCGTATTCGTTTTCTACTTCACAGGCCTGTGCTTCAATCGGGTCGTCAATGTCTCCGTTGCAGTTGTCGTCCTCGTTGTTGCAGATTTCAGCCGTTGCTTCCTTGGCATCACAGCCACTCCATTGGCCGCCTTCCAAGCAGGTATCGACACCTTTGCAGGTTCCAAATCCGTTGGTGGATTCACAGTCTTTGGGGGCAATCTCGTTATCGATCTCGCCATTACAGTCGTCGTCCAGGTTGTTGCAAAGTTCCGGTACGGGTTCGGGCGCGTCGCAAATCCATCCCTTTTCGGTGCAAGTGGCCGTTCCCTGGCAACTGCCCAAATCATTTTCGGAGGCACAGTCTCTTGTGGTGTCGAGATCTTCAGTCAGACAATCACAGGCGCCGCTTGTGGGTGCGCAATAGTCGTTTTCGCAGCTAAAAGAGTCACCACATGCACCATCCAGGCAGGGACTCAGGCAGGCCTTGCTGGTGCTCAGTGAGATGCATTGGGCGTTTTCAGTTGTGCAGCTGTCGTCGTCCGCGCAGGACTCGCACAGGGTGGGTGGGTCGACAACGATGTCGACGGTGTCATCAATCTCATTGATGTCTTGATTGGTGTCAGTCTCTGAGCCTTCGTCCGGCGTATTGTCCGAATCGACAGCAATATCCTGCGCTATATCAGCGGGGGGCTCGGTCTGCGTTTCGCTGCCTCCTCCACAAGAAACAATGAGCCATCCAGCGCACCACAGAACTGTTAAGCGAAATGCGAGCATTGTATTTTCTCTCGTTGAATCAAAAGCATACTCGTTTTGGGTATGGACTTCATCCCATCGGAATATTGGC
>JYMV01045541.1_pt1 | contig 14242 bp, 10 predicted proteins | sample 338911 | NCBI WGS metagenome assembly JYMV01 (sample SAMN03354496, study PRJNA234377) | hydrothermal vent metagenome | biome: Deep sea; feature: Hydrothermal plumes at the Eastern Lau Spreading Center, Western Pacific Ocean; material: Seawater | place: Tonga | collected 2009 | depth 2000 m m
TGATAGCTTCATTCGGCATCTTTATTCCATTGCTAAAACCGCCGGTCCTGAAAGTGCCTTCCACCAGAAATTCGTCCCTGGGAGACCCCCCTTCAAGTCCCACTGCCGTATTGTGAATAACGAAATCGGCGAAGGGCGAAACAACGGTGTATGAAAGGGAGCCAGTGGCCGAATTTCCGGCGCGATCAATCGCAGTGAGGGAAAATTCATGGGGACCGAGGCTGCTTGTGTCGACAGCTAATCCAGGCTGAGTAGTGCCGGTAGCTTTATCGACTCCTGACAGGGTGTCTCTGACTTCCCAGGCGGTCAACACCGGCTCTGACAACAGAAACTCAGCGCCCTGGGCCGGCGATATTATGGCCACGATCGGGGGAGTTTTGTCGATGTTTATCCCGGACAACATCGCTACCGCGACGTTGCCCGCGCTGTCTACCGCGATACCCCCAACGCTTTGGCGGTCTCCTTCCCGGACTAGGGTTGTATCCCCTTTGCAGGTTACGATTCTAGAAGCGGTGTCGGAGCAGGTGAAAGTAACCGCCACGTCGGTGTTATTCCATCCGTTTGCGTTGGGAGATGGGGACACACGGCCCAGGATCGTGGGCATGGAAGTGTCCTCCACGGTCACGACGAAGTGCTCGCCCGCGACGTTTCCGGAAGCGTCGATGCCGGTGCAACTGACGGTGGTGGCGCCCAACGGGAACACCGAGCCGGAAGGTGGGTCGCACACCACCACCGGTCCAGGGTCAACCGTATCTGACGCCCTATTTGCATAGATCACCAGCGCCCCTAATCTGCTGCTGGCCTCGATCTTGAAACTGGCGGGAAGAGTCAGAGTGGGGGGAGTGATGTCTCGCACCGTGACCGGAAAGCTTCCGCTGCTAGAATTCCCGGCCGCATCGGTAGCAGTACAGGACACCGTCGTCGTCCCAAGGGGGAAAACCGTGCCCGACGCCGGGTTGCAAACCAAAGCCGGATTGGGGTCAGATAAGTCTCTAGCCGTGGCCACGAAGGTTACGGCGACACCCTGCCTACTGATTGACTCTACGGTGATACTGCCCGGCAGAGTCAACTGAGGCGGTGTGGTGTCGGGCGTCTGCGACTGTGCCGCAGCGGTTCGAATCCCTAGAGGGTTCAGAGCAACCGTTGCCCATATCAAAAGCAGGCAAACCGGTATCCCGGCGAGTTTGAATACGCTAATCCCCATGTCCTACCTTCGAGGCCTCCACATTAAGGCCGGTAAATAACCGCGGCAACCGCACTCATAACCTGACCATCGCTATTGGTAGATACTACGTCAATTATGTTCGGTCCGGGTTCCAGCACCACCAAAGTAGAGAAGTTGCCCACGAGATCAATGGGCGACGAGACGCCATTAACGCTGATCACCGCTTCCGGCCCGGTGCGCCCTGAAAGCCGAATGATGCCCGTAGATACGATGCTGAGATCCCGGGGTTCGGTGATCACCAGCAAGAATGGTAGCGGAGGCGGCGCGATGGACTTCACGGTCAGCACCCGGGTCGATTGGTTCCCCAGATTATCGGAAGCCACCACCATGATTTCGTTTTCTCCGAGCGCTAACGGCACGGATCCCCGGAACGCTGTCCCTTGTTTGCCGTTACCCTCCAAAATAGCGGGAACGTCATTGATAGTAACCGCCGCGCCGGATTGCGTGATTCCTCGGACGACCACCGTGTCGCCGGATACCTCGATTCCATCCACCGGTTCATGCACTTCAAGCAGCAATTCGGGCACGGGGTCCTGAGTTGGCGGGGGTGTCACCGTTGGTAACACGGTAGGAGGAGGCACGGGCATTTTGGTGGGAATCAAAGTGGGCTTAGGAGTGGCAGTAGCAGTTTGGGGCGTTGGAGTCGGCGGCTCCGGGACGCTGGTTACTTCAGGAACCGGCGTAAACGTGGGTGCGACTACCGGTGTCGCCGTTGGGATACGAGTCGAAACCAGGTTTCTGACCGTCGGGGCGACAGTGACCGGGTCGACGGGCGTCCGCGGTACCGTCTGAAAACAGCCTGTCAGCATCATTACCATTCCAGCCAAAAGGAAACACAACCAGATCCCGGCTCTCTTCACCAAGCTGTCTCCCCTGATGGACCCTGCCCCACCGCCATGTGTTCCGGCCTGGGTTCCCCCGGTGCTACTCCCCTGAATTCATGGGCATCTCAAGAATAAACGAAGTATGGTGGTTTTCATCGGAACCGGCGACGCTCTCAAGAGTTAGGCCGCCTTCCCAATGGCTTGCCAACGTCCGGGCAATGAACAAACCCAACCCGGAACTGGATTTTTCCTCTCTCCTAGCAACTTCAGGCGTCCAACCATGGTCGAAGATATGTTGAGCGTATTGGCTGGGGATTCCCGGCCCGTCGTCCCAAACCCGAATAATGAAATGCGTATCATTCTTACTTAGCGTAACCTCGATATGGCTATCCGCGAATCGCACCGCGTTATCAACCAAGTTGGTCACGATATGTTCGATCGCCGAGCCGTCTGAATAAACTAGACCGAACTCGGAAGGCTCGGCCCACCAGGAGATCTCTTTGTCGGATTGCTCGGCAACCAAAGTGTAACGGTCAACTATCTTGCGTATCAACTCCGAAGGCTCAACCGGCTGGGGCTGGGCCACCCTATCCGGACCCTCCAATTGCACCAAAACCTGAATATTGGACATCATCAGGCGGAAATTGGGGGTCTGCATCTCTATCTCGTCGAGCAGTTCTTGTACGTTCGGGTCGGTTTCTGCTCCGGCGAACTTCAGCACCGCCCGCAACTCCCGTTCTTTTCCGGAGATCCTTCTGATGGGCCGGCCTAGGTCATGGTCAAATAGATCGAAATACCTCTGTGTAACCTCACTCCAATTGTGGAAACCGTTGTTGTTACTGGCATCATCGTCACGCCCTTTGTTTACCACACTGTTCACGGTGTAGGAAATCGAGACGACGCCTAGGCCAACCGCTGCCAGCACTGCACCGATGTAGGTTAACGGCTCGACACTCCATAGATTGTCGAAGGCCAAACTCCCAACGAAAGGCGCCAAGATAAGGCTTAATATCCCCAAAAGGAAAACAATGCCACCGGCGGTCTTAAGCCCGTTCTGCATACCGGTCCATCTGTGATACAGACGAATTGGAAACACGACTACCCTCGGGGAGGCAGCAGGCGGTACCCTTGGTCGCGGACGTTGATGATAAGCTCCCCGGCAGCGAATCTAACACCTAACGCAACGCCCAGTACATCTTTTATTTCCCGTATCCTGACTCGCAAGGAAGCTCGGGGGTCGTCGCCCTCGGAATAACGCTCCAGTTTACTGAAGGGGACCATCTCACCAGGGCTCCGGTACCATGCGGCCGCCAACTCACGCAAAATCTCAAACTTCATGCCTTGGATTTCGGATACCGGTATAAGCTCCTCGCCATCCTTGGCGTAGACCATCGCCGTTTCCACATCAACCAGAATCCGGTTTCCCACGGGGATCCTTTCCGGCGCCGTGCCGATCAAGCGGCGCAGCCGCAGCACGACTTCCTCCGGACTTGCCAGTTTGTCGATGAAATCAACGGGGGCGTCCCAAAGCAGCGCTCCCCGGGCCGCAGTGTCCCGGTCGGGTCCCTGGGCGTATTGAGTGAACATCAGGATGGGCAGCTTGGGATAGCGCTTAACGATCTTCTGAAGAATCTCCAAGCCCTTGAACCGGTCGTCCCGGTCCTCCCCAAATCGGACATCAAGGAGAACACCGTCAGGCTGTTCATCGTCGATAGCGTACAGAGTGGCGGCCTCGAATTCTTCGCCTAAAGACCAGCCCGACTCAGGATGAACCACGGAGGGTACCCATCCTTCCTCTTCCAATCTGCGGCGCACGGCCATCAAGATCGCCGAACTCGACTCGTCGTCAACGATCAGTATCTTGTTGTCTTGCTTCGAGGCTCGCATACTACCACCCAACCGGGAAGTTAACTCTCCCGTCCTCGACCACCACCGGCACAACTTTCCAAAAACATTTTACCAGAGGGTTGCTTACCAAATATCACCGGAATATGCAGGTTGTTTCCGGTTTAGGTAAATTAATCTTCATTAACCCCAGTCCTGAACGCCAATCCCTATTTTAATGCTTCCAGCCGATTCTGGATACGGGTCATCGAGTTAGCCTGGGATTCAGGCCCGTTTTCCTCAACGATTGGGTCCATCTCGTAGGATTTCCGGCGCCATTACCGGAGTATATCGGGTTGACAGAGGATAGCACCCGTCTAAAATGGACTAACAACACTAATCAGAAACGCAAATTGAAGTCCGGCCATGGGGAGTGAACAGAGATCGTCTGCGGGATCCGGACCAGCACAACTTAAGGAGAGATGGCATGATAACCAAATTCGGCAGCCTGTACGCCGGCCACGTTGACCTGGATAACTTGGGGTTGGACGGAACACCCGTCAATGACCGGTGGCTATCCGACGACCACCTAGCGTCGGTATTCGACAAGTCCGAAGCCATCGTTCTGGCGATGGAACGGCTGGGCTACGACACGTTCTGGGCCGCCGAACACCATTTCCAACGGGAAGGATACGAGTGTATCCCCAACTTGCTGCTGCTCTTCGTCCATTTGGCCCACTTGACCGAGAACCTCAGATTCGGTTGCGGCTTCAACGTCAATCCCATGTGGCACCCACTGCGGCTAGCTGAAGACTTCGCCATGGCCGACCACTTGACCAAGGGCCGGGTGTTGTTCGGCATCGGGCGGGGCTACCACTCCCGGGAGGTGGAAACCTTCGGCAACCCCAGCACCGCCATCGACAACGACGCCAACCGTGAGCTGTTCGAGGAGCAAACCGAGGTTCTATTCAAGGCCTTCAATCAACGCTCTTTCTCCCACCATGGGGAGCAATACGACATACCTCCGGCGGTGCCCTATCGGGGCTACGACCTGAAGGAGATCACCTTGGTGCCCAGACCCCGAACCTTGCCCGTGGAGTGCTGGCAGCCGGTGGTCAGCGCCAGCCAAAGGGCCATGGACTTCATGGTAAAACACGGCATTAAAGGCATCATCGGAGGAGGCGCCGCCTCCGGCGGTACGACGGATCGGGTTATGGAACAGTGGCGGGACACTTTGGCCCAAGCAGGCCGGGAAACCGAATTGGGCGGCGACCTCACCATCGGGTATACCATCCACCTGGCGGATACCGAGGAGCAGGCCATCAAAGAAGCCCGCCTTTACTTCGAAGAGAACATGAAGATGTTCGCTCCTTTGGGATTTGTACGGGGCCTTACCAGCCAGCAGATCTCCGACCTAGCTGACCCGTCAAAAGCCCGCTCCGCCGGCTTGCCTACGCTGGAACAGGCCGTGGAATCCGGTGCCTGGTTGTGCGGTCCACCGGAGTCGATCATCGAGAAGATTCAGGATGTGCAAGAGCGTTATCCCGGCCTTGAATCGATCAACGTAGGGTCGGTGATCGGAACGCCTCAAAAGGTGATCCTGGAACAACTGGAGTGGTTCGGCAAAGAGGTTATGCCCAAGTTTACCGGCTAGTATTGGACCACTACACCGGGAGTCGAGCCGCGATCACGGCGTGCTCCCGATACAAACGTATAGACGATTAGGCCTCCAATAGGAGGCCTAATTTTATATTTATTGACAAGGATAGTTCAACTAACTATAATCATTCGATTAATACGAATAATTAGAGTGAATGAATGAACACCTTTGACGACGTTGGTGGTACGGACGCCGGTAAGGAAGCGTTGGTCGAACAGATGGGCGATCTGGTGCAGCGGATGTACGCCCAGTGCCGGCCTGAGTCGACCGAGGGATGGACCGAGTTGGAGCTTACGATGCCCCAGCTACACACCATGGCGCTTCTCAGCCAAGGACCCCAGCGCATGGGGGTCATCGCTTGGCGGCTTAACAGCAGCCAATCCGCGGCCACCAGCATGATCGACCGTTTGGTCGACAAAGAACTGGTGGAGCGAGTGCCGGACAAAGATGACCGCCGGGTAGTCGCCTGCCAGCTAACCGAAACCGGAAGAGAAGAGATGGAGCGGCTATGGCGAATCAACCGGATGAAGTTCGCTCTGATAGCGGATTATCTAACCATAGAAGAGCTCCGCAGGGTGGTGGAAGCCATGGAATTGCTTTGTCTGGCCGGCCAACGCGCACAAGAAAGCACTGGCCCCTAGGCGCTGTGTTCGAACCGCAAGTTTGGCTAGCCGAAAAGGATGACGAAAACCGGGACCATTGACGATGAAAGATAGTCCTATTCTCCGATGGAACCATGAACTAGCAGGTCTAATATCTAAGCCGAAGTGCAACTGGGGCGGTGGGTTCGCTCCAACATCCAAGGAGCTTTGGAATTGAGTTTTCTCACTGGAATCGCGCTAAGGCGCCGCTCCGTAACGATTATGTTGATCATCCTGCTGCTGGTGGGAGGAGTCATCGTCTACGGACGCCTGGAACGGGAACTCTTCCCCGAGATTGAGTTCCCCAACATAACTATCCTCACTATCTATCCATCGGCCAACCCCGACGCCGTCGTTCGGGATGTCACCGATCCTATCGAGGAAGCCATCGACGGTATGAGCGGCCTGGATGATATTCGGTCCGTCTCTTCAGAAAACATGTCCCTGGTTGTCGCTACGTTTGAGTTCGGCGAGGACATTGTAGAGGCGGAACGGACCATCGTCAGCAATCTCAACGGTATCCGCTTCCCGGACGGAGTCGAAGAACCTTTCGTCAGCCGCATCGCCAACGACGTTTTCCCGGTTATCCAACTCAGCGTTCTTGGCAACCGGGACATTCCGTCGCTGCAGAGAATACTAGACGACCTGGTACTACCCTCCATCGAGCGAGTTCCAGGCGTCTTCGAGGTCAACGTCATCGGCGGTTCCGACGAGCAGGTGCTCGTTACGGTGGACACGGACAAACTGAAGGACTTAGGACTCTCGGTTTCCCAGGTATCCAAGTCTATCCGGGAAAACAACCTGAGCTTTCCCGCCGGGGGTATCGACGACGGGAACAGAACCTTCCCTGTTCGCACCTCCCATAAGCTAAATTCCCTTGATGAAGTCCGCAACCTAGTTATCGGTTTAGAGTTCGTCCCTGGCGGAAGGCGCGATCAACGGCCGATTCTTCTGTCGGACATCGCCGAAGTGAGACTCGGCACCGAGAAAGCCACCAGGATATCCCGGACCAATGGCAAACCCAGTCTTAGCATCACCGTCACCAAGGAGCCAGACGCCAATACAGTGGATGTTACGGCCCAGGTGCTGGAAGCCATGGGTCAGCTGGAGGGCCTGCCCCCTGACGTTGAGATAATCACCTTGACCAACGACGGGCCGGAGATCCAATCCCAGCTCAACTCCCTGGTTCAAGAGGGGTTTTTGGGGTTGGTCTTCGCCGTTGCCATGGTGTTTGTCTTCCTTCTCAACCTCCGGCCTACGATCATGAGGGGTGTGGTGCTCACCCTCCGGCCGACTTTAATCATCGGACTCTCCATCCCTCTGAGCATCCTATCCGGCATCCTCCTGATGGGTCTCACCGGGCTAACGCTGAACTTCATGACCCTAGCCGGGCTCGCCATCGCCGTGGGCCGGGTGGTAGACGACAGCATCGTCGTGCTAGAAAACATGTTCCGTCACATCCAGGCGGGGGAAGACCGGCTACAGGCAGCGGTCGAAGGCACCAGAGAAGTGGGAGCCGCCATAGTTTCCTCCACGCTAACCACCGTGGTGGTGTTCATCCCCCTGGCGTTTATCCAGGGGTTGGTCGGGTCCTTCTTTTCCCCTTTCGCCATGGCGGTCAGCTTCGCTTTGGTTGGCTCCACCCTAGTGGCGTTAACAGCTGTACCTGTGTTGGGAGCAATCTTCCTGCGCCAAGGAGACGTGCCCAATAACTTTGGCCCAAATCCGGCCGCCACCGGATTGGATTCCTGGATGCAAGGTTTATACATACCGGTATTGATATGGTCGCTGCGGCACAAACTGGCAACCATTTTGATCGCCGTGGGCACGGTCACTGCCAGCCTAGGGCTCCTCTTCGTCATCCCAGTGACCCTGTTCCCGTCCGGCGCCCCCCAGTTTCTCACGATCGACGTCGAGCTGCCCAATGGCACCTCGGTAAAGCGTACCTTCGAAGAAGTTCTCCGGGTTGAGAGTGTACTGGCTGAACTTAAAGACCAGGGCGAGGTGAAGGCTTATCAGGTCAGCCTGGGAGCGACTTCGGACGAATTCGGTCCGGCGGCGGGCGGTGGCGGTTTTCATCGTGCGGGATTCATCATAGCCATGGAGGACGATGTACGCAGCGACATCGGCGACGTGGTCCGAGCCAATATTCCAAAAACCGAAGATGTAACAATCACGGTGAAGGAGATCGAGAACGGCCCGCCCACCGATTCCTTGGAAGTCAACATCACCGGGAGCAATTTTACCGCCATCGCGGAGGTCGCGAATCAACTTGAGTCCGAACTGGGCGGCTTGGACGGAATCATCAACCTAACCAGCGATATCAGTGAGGCTAGGGATGAAGTGGTTATCAGCATCAACCCGCAGCACGCTGCCGAGTTTGGCCTCACCACCAGGGAGGTGGCCCTTCAAGTTGCCCGGTACACCGTTGGAGAGACGGTTTCGGAGGTTGAATTGGAAGGCGAGGCCATGGACGTAGTGGTCAAGGGCGATCCCGATGATGTGAACGACATCAACAAGTTGAAGTCGTTAAACATCGAAGGACCATTCGGTATAGAAAAACTGGGGGCCCTGAGCGATATCGCTTTGGAGAAAGGACCGGTTTCTATCAGCCGCTTCGACGGTGAACGTTCCGCCAGCATTACCGGGGGCATCGTTGGCGAGGACACCCGTGCCGTGGGTATCGCCCTTCAAGCCAAGATAGATTCTTTGGACATACCGCCTTCAGTTCAGGTCAAAACCGGGGGAATCTTCCAGCAGATCGCGGAGGGTTTTGAAGACGTATTTACAGCCATGGCCATAGGAATCGTTCTGGTCTATCTGGTCATGGTGGCCACTCTGGGCTCTCTGAGGAATCCTTTGGTCGTCGTGATCAGTCTTCCCTTGGCTACGGTGGGTGCCCTGATAGCTTTGGCCCTGACCGGCCGCACCCTTAGCCTGTCGGCCCTCATGGGGTTCTTGTTGCTGATAGGTGTGGTCGTGACCAACGCCATAGTCTTGATCGTTTTTGTTGAGCAGCTGAGGGAACAGGGGCGCACGGTGTTCGAAGCCCTGGTGGAAGGTAGCCAAGTCCGCATGCGTCCGATTCTCATGACGGCCTTCACCACAACATTTGCCCTGTTGCCGCTGGCTTCCTTCGCCTCAGGTGAAGGAGTCATCATAGGCGCGGAGTTGGCCACGGTGGTCATAGGCGGGTTGATCAGCTCTACCTTCCTGACGCTGGTCGTCATACCGGTGATTTACACCATCGTGCATGTCGATATACCCAGGCTTGCCCAGTATTTTGGATCGATCATCGGTGTAGCCGACAGACCGAACCCCAGGATGTCGTGAGGTAGATCAGACTAAGACGATCGAAGAAATAGATCCGATGCTACTCCGGTCGAGATCGACCGGATCGAAGAGGTCATTGGGAAAAACCAATCTACCTACCGGGAGTTACATACCGTGCGCGCAATATTAAAGTTCAAAGGTGTTCCAAAAATCTGGTTGATTCCTGGCCTGGCTGCTCTTATCTTGCTGGTGATGGCCGGTCCAGCGGTCTTACTCAGCCTGGCGCTAGCGTCCGGACCGGACTCCGGATTAAATCCCAGCCAAGAAACTTCGCTGAGCGGCAACCTGGCGGGCGAGGTCACCATCGGCGGCAGGCTACACTTCCCCCGGCGGTTGGCTATGACCTTCGAGTCCGGTGGGACCGTGGGGAGCGTGTTAGTAAGAGAAGGTGACAAAGTGGAAAAGGGCCAGATACTGGCCAGAATGGACGCCGTCACCTTAGCGGACTTGGAAAAGGCGATGTTTTCCGGGGAGGTTGGGGTAGTCACCGCTCAGGCGGAATTAGACTCCCTGGCGGTCTCCAGTCCGGTGGCCTTGGCCCAAGCTCAAGCCACTGCGGCGGCGGCCGAAGTTACCCTAGACGATGCCCGAGAGGACCTGACCAATCACCTGCAACCGGAGGCCGTGGATGTTGCCCGAGCTCAGCAGCTAGTGGCGGACACCCGGCTGGCGTTGGATGACGCCGAAGACTCTCTAGCCGACCTTGACCGGGATCATTCCCAAAGGTTTAGCCAGGCTCAACAAGACCGGGCAACGGCGGAAGTGGTTTGGGACCTGGCGCGGGACGGGTTGGCCGACCTGAGCCTGATCCACGCCCAAACACTTAGCCAGGCAATAAGGGTAAATGCCATGGCGAAGATCACTTTGGACGACGCCCAAGAGAAGCTAACAGAGTTTCTCTTGGACCACAACCGGGATCTGGCGAAGGCGCGGCAGTCCAGCGCCCAAGCGTACATCAGTCTGGACGAAGCAATAGATGCCTTGGCCAAGTTCAACCCGGACCAAGCCCAGGCAATGGCTACCGCCCGGCAAGCAAAGGCCAAAGCCGATCTTGCGCTGGACGATGCTACAAATGATCTTACCAATTTCGAGCGGTCCCGCCTCCAAAACCTGGCGGATGCCCGCCAAGCGACGGCCAAGGCCGAGGTTGCTTTGGCCGACGCTCAGGAAAAGAGGGACAACTTCACTTTGGATTACGTCAAAGAACTGGCTGCGGCGAGGCAAACCGAGGCCAAGGCCGTCGTTGCGCTGACTGCCGGGGATGACGCTGTCGCAAGTTTGATTTACAAGATTGGCGTGACTAAGGCCCAAGATGAGGATGCAGTGAATGAGCTGGCCAGCCTTAGGGCAACTGTAGCCAGCGCCACGGTCGACCTTGAAAAAGCGCGGGATGACTTGGCCGAACTCGAGCCCGGTTCCGACCCGCGCGACCTGCGCAAACTAGAAACCGCAGTGGAATTGGCGCAGGCCAAGCTGGATAGCGCCCGGCAGACCGAGTTGGAGTTGGAAACCGGCCAAGAGGTATTTACCCGGCGGCAATTGTTGGCCGCCGTGGAGGTAGCTCAGGCTAAATTGGACGTCAAGCAGGAAGAATTGGAACAACTAGGGGAGGGATTGGACCCACTGGAGCGCAACAGGCTCCAAGCCGCGGTGGATTTCGCCACGGCAGATGTGGGAAAAAACGAGAAGGACCTTCAGGAACTCGAACAAGGGACCGACCCCTTAGTCCTGGAACAACTCCAGGCCGCCGTAGAAGTTGCCCAGGCTGAACGAAATAGCGCGGAAGAAACTCTGGCAGACATCCAGGCCAAAGCAGAGGCCGCAACCCGGAGTGTCGTCATTCCGGGCACGATAGAAGCTACTGCCAACCTTACTCCAGAGGAGCATGTCCTGCGGGCTCTGGCCGCCGGAACCGACCCGCTTCAGGTTTCTTTGAAGGCAGCTCAATTCGCGAATGCCACCGCCGATCTGAAAAAAGCGGATAAGGACCTGGCCGACCTGCAAGGAGGCCCCGATCCTTTGGAACTGTCCGTTCGACAGCGGGATATGCTCTTGGCCCGGGCAGCGTGGGAAGAAGCGGTGGAAGACCTGGTAGAACTGACCAAGGACATTGATCCTCTGGAAACCCAGCGGCTCAGATCGCTGGCGGCAGTAGCCGAGGCCACGTATAACGACGCCGTAACACGACTAATGGCGGTTCAAGAACGCTTGCCCATGGAGGTTGACCTTCTTCAAGCGAACGTCGCTTTGTCTCAGGAGGTCGCCAAAGACGCGTTGGAAGACTACGAAGGAGCAATCCTAAGGGCGCCGTTCGACGGCGTTATCTCTCTTGTCAACGTGGAACCCGACGACGAGGTCACCCGCGACTCCCGTATTATTGAGATAGTTGACCCCACTGTTCTGGAAGTGGCGAGTTTCGTGGACGCTGCTAACGCCAATCTAATTTCCACTGGGGATCGAGCCGAAGTCACCATAGACAATCTTCCCGGCGATATATTTCCCAGCGCGGTTTCCTTTGTGTCGGACAAACCCAGAACCGAGCGCGGTATAGTAAGCTTTCCCATCACAATAACGGTGGATGTCCCAGCGGGCGCCGATATCCCCGTGGGGTTAAGCAGTGTATCCGTTGTTATCACGCCCAACGGGAAGGGGGTCTTACTGGCGCCCCGGGGAACGGTCCAAGGCCGCGCTTGGCGTCCACTTTTCTGAGTTTGAGTTACCGGCGAAGCATGCCCGGGTTGCTGGCTTGAATCCAGGGTGGTTATAATGCACCCATATTCGGAATCTACCGTAACTGGAGGCGCTATGCTTAGACTAGGCGGGGTTGCTTCCGCTTCTCACATGACCGTTTTCCAGGGTTTGGGAGAGATGTTCAAGAGGGAAGGCATCGACATGGACTGGGTGTTGTATTCCGATTACGACGCCATGATTGACGATTTCGTTGACGGGAAGATTGATCTGGCCTGGAACGGCCCTCTGGGTTACGTCAAGATCAAACGGCTCTTGGACGAACCCTGTCAGGTCATCGCCATGCGCGACGTGGACGTGAATTTCACGACCTGCTTCGTAACCCGCCCTGATTCGGACATCCTAACCGTGGAGGACTTGAAGGGAAAGCGGTTCGCCTTCGCCAGCAGGTCTTCAGTTGAATCCGGCCTGTTGGCATACCACTTCCTGAAAGAAACCGGCATCAATCCTAGAAACGACTTGGCCCTGTTTACTTTTTCTGAAGACCGCAAGTCCAGCGGGTTGACCGGGGAAAAGGGCGTGATTGACTGTGTGCTCAATGGCGAATACGACGCCGGGTCGGTAGCCCAGCGGACCCTGCGGACAATGTCTGAAGACGGTTCGTTGCCCCAGGACACCCTTCGCACCTTTTGGGCGAGTCCGGGCTACAGCCACTGTTGCTTTACCGCCCAGCGTGACATGGACCCCGGCCAGTACAGAATGGTCGAACAGGCCCTGCTGTCTGTAGACTACGGTGATCCTCTGGGCAAAAGCATCCTTGACGGCGAGGCATGTAAAGCGTTTGTGCCCGGCATTGAAGAGGGTTGGGAGGAGTTGGAAAAGGCGGCGATAGACCAGGGATTGGTCTAAAAGCCCTTAGACCTCGTCGGCCGGTGTGTCCGGCGTGTTCTGGATGATGTCTTCAAGACTTCTGTCCAAAGCCGGGTCCAAGTTCGCCGGCTCCACGAAGGGATTAACCACATAATCCGATCTGGCCCGATCGATTAGGTCTTTCGCTCTCGGGTTGTCCGAACCGATCCTTTCCAGGGCTTCCTGCAATTCATGGCACTCAGTATCGGCCATGGTGATCAGATCTGCCAGATCGATATCCAGATTGAACATGACCTTGAGCCTGCGCATTATGTCGTAATAGGCGCGATGGTCTCTGGCGATGCCGACCGGCTGGTTATTTGTGTTGTTGAAGGGGTACATGGGAGCCATGGCTCCCAGCCGGAATATCTCCAGATCGGAGTGTTGCTGGTTCACCATGGTTATTAGTGCCATTCCTATAGTCGGGCCGCTTCGGCCACGGCTACCATAGTTGGAAAACCGCAGGCCAAATTTCTCCAGATTTTCCTTCATGAATGGCTGGCTGTACACACAGCTAACGTTTCTCTCCAGGTCCGGCGGGGCGGCTCCGTTGTATCCTTCGACCACCACGGTTTGGCGGATTCCCAACTCTTGTATCGCTTGAATGAATGCCTGGCCGTAAATATCGATCCGGAACCAAGGCTCCTCGCCCAGGTAAATGATCAGGCCGTTTCCCGCGTCGTAAAAGTAGTTCCTGCGGTGCATCTCACTGACGGGCAGTCCATCCTTGTAGGAAACTCTGGGCCGATAGATATCGTGGGTGCCCGGCACTTGAAACGGGTAGCACATCCTGGACACTTCGGCGCCCAATTCGCCAATACGCCGTGCGCCGAACTTGTCGATCAAGTACCTTGGTAGACCGCCGGAGATTTCTCCGCCATCCGACCACTGGCGCCTCCAACCGGCGATCATGTATTGAACGTCGGGTTTTTCATGGAGGATCAACATATCATCGGTCATAGTGGGATTCTCCCTCGGCCCCTAACTCTGCTCGACCCTTAAATTCGCCCATCACCGCTTTGCCCTAGCCTGCTGCTATCTTAACATCTTAGTTTCATCTGGGCATCCACGCTCAGCGGAGACGCTTCCGTACACCTGGGCATCCAAGCTCAGCGGAGACGGTTCCGTACACCGGGCT
>JYMV01031169.1_pt1 | contig 14239 bp, 7 predicted proteins | sample 338911 | NCBI WGS metagenome assembly JYMV01 (sample SAMN03354496, study PRJNA234377) | hydrothermal vent metagenome | biome: Deep sea; feature: Hydrothermal plumes at the Eastern Lau Spreading Center, Western Pacific Ocean; material: Seawater | place: Tonga | collected 2009 | depth 2000 m m
GCCACTACTGAAAGGTCGGTTTATGTATTGCAGGTAATCGAGCAGTTAAAGGTACGTTCCAAGTCAGTGCTGGAATTGGTTGAACAATCAGAATATTTTTTCACAAAACCAGAATCATACGATAAAGATGCACGAAAGAAAGCTTGGAAAGAAAATACTCCGGAATTGTTGAACAGCTATCTTACAGACCTAGCTAAACTCGGTGATTGGAACCGGAATTCACTTGAATCATCACTTAGAAATATTGCTGATATTGCCGGTGTTGGTGCAGGGAGACTCATACATCCAGTTCGTCTTGCTCTAAGCGGTGTGTCTAATGGTCCATCGCTCTTTATCATAATGGAACTGCTGGGCAAAGAAAGGTGCCTGCAGCGGATCCAAACAGCTCTAAATTTGTTGTAAAAGGAAAAGATTTAATGAGTGCGAAAAAAGACCAACCGTCATCTCATTTTATTAAGAGGATCATCAATGCAGATAATGAATCTGGCAAATGGGATGGTCGGGTTCATACACGCTTTCCCCCAGAACCAAATGGATATCTTCACATTGGTCACGCTAAGTCTATATGCATCAATTTTGGGTTAGCGGAAGAATATGGTGGCAAATGTAACTTGCGTTTTGATGATACGAATCCGTTAAAAGAGGAAGAAGAGTACGTTAATTCAATCATTGAAGATGTGAAATGGCTAGGTTTTGATTGGGAAGACCGCCTGCTTTTTGCATCTGATTATTTCCAGCAGATGCATGACTTTGCCGTTGATTTGATAAAAAAAGGTAATGCTTTTGTTTGTGACCTAAGCTCAGAAGAAATACGCAGCCAAAGGGGAACATTAACAGAACCGGGTACAGAGAGTCCTTTCAGGAACCGCTCGATAGATGATAATCTGGATCTTTTTGCGCGAATGAAAGCCGGAGAGTTCTCTGATGGGGAACGCACGCTCAGGGCGAAGATCAATATGGCGCACCCCAATCTGAATATGCGGGATCCGGTAATGTACCGAATCCTTTATGCTACCCACCACCGGACCGGAGATGAATGGTGCATTTATCCTATGTATGACTGGGCTCACGGACTGGGAGATTCCATTGAAAGAATCACGCATTCCATCTGTACTCTTGAATTTGAAGACCATCGACCGCTTTATGACTGGTTCTTGCAGGCATTGGACACTTATCATCCCCAACAAATTGAATTTGCCAGGCTGAACCTGAACTTTACAGTAGTGAGTAAGCGTAAACTTAAACGTATTGTAGATGAAGGTGTTGTGGATGGCTGGGATGATCCGCGCATGCCCACTATTTCCGGTTTAAGGCGCCGAGGGTATACACCGGTTTCAATACGTAATTTTGCAGAAACAGTGGGCGTGACAAAACGGGATACAATTGTGGATGCTGCCAGGTTGGAAAATGCCCTCCGTAATGATTTGAATAAACGGGCGCCCCGCGTAATGGGAGTGCTGGATCCGTTAAAAGTTGTGATCACAAATTATCCGGAAGATAAAGTGGAATATGTTGATGCTGTTAATAACCCTGAAGATGACTCTGCAGGGACAAGAAAGGTTGCTTTTACCAGGGAACTGGTTATTGAAAAAGCAGATTATATGGAAGATCCACCGAAAAAATTCTTTAGGTTAGGTCCGGGTCGGGAAGTGCGACTGAAATATGCCTATTTTATTACTTGTCATGGTGCGGTCAGGGATGAGAATGGAGATGTCACTGAACTTCATTGCACATATGATCCAGAGACAAAAGGCGGTGCTGCTCCTGATGGACGCAGAGTAAGAGGCACTTTGCATTGGGTCAGCGCGACCGAAAATATAGCTGCCCAGGTGCGGCTTTACGATCGGTTATTTAATAATGAAAACCCGGAAGAAGGAGGCGATTTCATGAAGAATCTGAACCCGAACTCACTGCAGATTGCAGAACCTGCCTTTTTAGAAGCATCTATATCTGAGCCTGTATCCGGGTGCACTTACCAGTTTGAGCGACTGGGCTATTTCATAGCTGATGTACAACATTCTTCATCAGGAAAACTGGTTTTTAACCGGGCTGTCACTTTGCGCGATTCCTGGGCAAAACATGCGCAAAAAGTGCACAAATAATTTTAGTGCATTTTCCATTGGTTATAAATGTCAAATTCCGTTAACTTGAATTTGTAAATCGTTTTAAGCGGATGCGGAAAATCCTTGTAACTATATTGCTTATCTCCGGGCTAGCTGCGCGTCAGCCGCTTGCCTTTTTCTATGTTCTCCCCTTTGATAACCTCAAGGCCGATCCTACAGTGGAGTGGATCGCTTCAGGCCTTACAGACATGGTGCGGGAGAATTTTAAGAATGAAATTGGACTGAAGTTGCAAACGAAGGAAGATCTGGAAGTCATCATGAAAGATCGGTCGCTCATGCTGAAGCAGCCTAGGGGGTCCCGGAATTTTCTTTTATTAGGAAAATACAGCCGTCAACTGGATCAGGTTGAAGTTTCAATGCAATTGATCGATGTTGCTACATGGGATGAACTGGATGCTCGAACTGTCAATGCTGGTTACAGTGATATTACTGTTCTGAATAACCAGGTCAATGAAACCATTCGCACTATGCTCTATCCTTATATTCCAAAAAGGACAGTTTTATCAGCTCCCATTATACCAGAATTTGCGGATCCGAAACCGGCGAAGCGGCGCCATCCGGTTTCAGTTAGATCCGTGATGATTGCCAACAATCTGGATAAAGAATTAAAAAAATTAGAAGAATCCATGGATGTGCTGTTTGGCGCGAAGCAGGATAAGAAAGTAAAACCAAAAAAAGATGTCACCCGGTTTGAAGGTGGGGAATGGACCATGGATTTTTCAGCCCATGAGCGTGTGGATGAGAACCCGGAGCTGGCCCCAAACACGCAAATGCTTTCAACTGTTTTGGAACAGCTGATAGCCAATCCCTATGATATAAAGATGGAAAAACCGAAATTCATTTATCACCCGGATGATGATGCATATATGACAGTTCAGTTCCATGTGGTGTATTCCCTGAAAGATGAGATCATAATGGAAATGCTGAACACCCTGCCATATACTGGCTTGGAGCAGAATGGTACCCTGACCATTTTCTATTTCAGTCGGGAGTCCTTTAACTTCCCGGAAAATATTACTGAAACGATCAAATCCGGAAATTACCGGTCCGTACCAGTTATACGATTTTTTAATAAAGAAAAAAATCCAATTGTTGTTGTGGCAGATACGCCGGAAGAGCAATGGCATTCACGAAGCAGCCAAAAAGTTCTTTACATCCCCGAGCGTCAATTCTCCCCATTGATCGAATTTACAGTCGGCGGATGGTCTCTTCAGGTAGCAATGGAAACTGTTAACCTATATGCCACATACGAATTCACACTGCCTATGTCTGATGTAGAAGGTTTGAGTAATGTTAACATCAAATTCGTTAATGAGAATGAACTCAATTCCTTTCTAGACCCAATTCTATAAAGTAATTTCTAGGTAATAATGCGAATAATTCTTTATACGTTTTTATTGGCGTTTATCACCACAGGATTCTCAAAAGACACTGGTGATAGAATCCCTGATTTGAAGCTAAAATTGCTAGATGGAACAAAGACATCTATACATAAATTCCTAGAGAACGGCCCGCTTATGATCGATTTTTGGGCGACATGGTGTAAACCCTGTGAAAAGGTTATGATTCACCTGGATAAATTTCACCAGAAATATTCAGAACAGGGTTTCAAGGTATTGATGGTGAACCAGGACACGCCTCGCAGCATGGGTAAGGTAAAATCCTATATCAGATCGAAGGATCATCAATTTAATGTAGGTCTTGACCCCAATAAGCAAATAGCAACAAAATTAAATGGCTTGCTAATGCCAACCCTTATCCTGGTAAGCAAAGATGGCGTAATTCAATGGCGGCACCAGGGATACATGCCCGGGGAAGAAAAGGAGATCGAAGCTCAAATCCGATCTGTCTTAGGGCTGGAATCAACTGAATCCTGATTCCAATGAAAAAATCCGTCCTTTTTTATTGCGCTGCAGCAATAATATATGCTGCGGATTTGGATTATAATATTGGTTTAACATCCAATTATGGCGATAGCTATGATTTTTATTCCTTTTCTGAAAATCGGCTGAACATGAACTTTTTTTATAATAACCTGCAAGCATGGCTCCAATATGAATATTCAAACCCGCCTGAACTGGGAAATTCTATGAATAAACTAAGAAAAGTTCGCTTGGAGTATGAATATGGAGATTGGCTTATAAAATTCGGCGATATCTATGAAATATGGGGCCGGGGTTTAATTTTGAACCAGCTGGATGATCAGAGAATAGATTTTGATAATGGTATCCGAGGCGTTTACCTGGGTTACGAGAAAGATCAATTTGCTATTACCCACATTAATGGTGAATCTTCCATTTGGCAGATGGGCGTTGATTTGCGTAAACCAGATTATGTGTTTTCCCACAAAGTTGATGCGTTAAATGCTCAATATTCTTGGAAAAATCTTAGTGTAGGGCTGTCACATTTGCATACAAATGAAATACACCAGAAGAATTTTGCCGATACAGCATTTGTCAATCACAGGCTGCAGGGCGCCTATTTGACATATTTTGGAGATTTCATGGATCTTTATCTGGAATATGTCGACAAACAATCTATAGAACGGTTTGAAACTTTGGGGAGTTCAAGCTTTGAGCCTTTAAAAGACGGCTATGGTTTTTACGGTAATATGAACTTTTTTCTAGGCTCCTGGTCACTTTTAGCAGAATATAAACGATATTCTTTTGATCGATTGAACCCTTTGGACTTGGATTATGTTTTCAACAATTATGGTAACCGCATAGATTATCAGGTAATGCCAATTTTGTTTCGGGAACAGAATTCAACACTTTTAGGAAGAGTGATTCACCAGTCAAATATCAATGATGAGCGTGGTTTACAATTAGAAATTAATGGCGGACTGCCGGGCGGTTTCCAGTGGATATCTCAATATGCTCATATGAGCAGGAATGATCTGTGGCAATCTATAACCAGCACAATATGGAAACCTGAGAAACTGATTGATTTTCTGCCCAGTGCCCGGGTCAATTCTATGCCGTATTGGGAAAATTATCATGAGATCAACGGATATGTTGGAGGTGAGAATCTTTATTTTCGTATCGGTCGTGGATCAAATTATGAAGTACCCAAAATCATTCGATTTTTCAAAGGTATTCAACCTGATTCTACATTCAATGAGTACTGGGGCTACACCGATTCTTCATATTTTAATGATGAATGGGTCTTTTGGGGTGATACGCTGTTAAGCATGGATACTACAACATCACTCTATAATATAGAATCAAAGTTATACCAGGTCACAAAATCGGTCACATATCCATTTGAATTCACATATGCAACAAATAATGGGTATTCTATTAGCTTGAATTTTGATTATCAGGAAAGAACGAAGAAAAATATATCAAGGGAAAATACAGCTTCCCCTCACTATAGCTTTGCTGATTCTGCATGGGTATTACTAAACCCCGATAACCCAGATTCATTTATTGTAAAATCAACGACACAATTTGCAAATAACGTTAATCTGCAGATCAACAGGTTGGTCAGTTTAACATTAAACAAAGCGTCTCAATGGTCAGCATCATTGAGCCTGGAATACACAAATATGCAGGATATAATAGCACTGGATCCATATTATAACCCATTGGAAGCACTCGTTTATGGTGATATAAAATATTTCACGGGTGAACGGGAACCACATAAGCCGCCTCCTTTCATTCAAAAGAAATGGGTTGCACTGGAACTGGCATATCACATCACTCCTTCCCAGCGAGTTTCTGTAATGTATGGATCTATTCAGGGCGGTTTATTCTGCAGCAATGGAATATGTCGAAAAATTCCTGCTTTTAATGATGGCTTACGCCTTACCTACAGCGCCATATTTTGATTCCTTTTGAAATTGAAACTATGAGTGCTTTGGTGTTAAACTGCGAGGAATAAACCAAAAGGGTATTATGCTTAAGCGCTTTTTTATGCCCTGCCGCTACAGGTTGGTGATGTTTGTCCCGATTGGACCTTGGCGTATTGTGCCAATGGTAGCGGTGATTTTGAACTATACGCGAACGCTAACGGTGCCGAAAATGGGGGGAATTACAAGGTCGTCTGGCTCAATCTATTCACCTCCTGGTGACCAAGCTGTCAATCGGAGGCTCCGATTACAGAAGGAATTTACCAGAATTATGTGGATGATGGATTAGTTGTACTGGGTCCTGGATTCGACTGGAATCAACCCTATTCATGTGAATCCTGGGGTTCTACATTCGGCCTGACATACCCACTGCTCGATGATTCACCAAATACCGTCTGGAATCTTTTTGGTCAGGGCTACATTCCGCACAACGTCGTTTTGGACCACACCATGACTGTCGTTTATACTGAATATGGATTCAACCAGTCAGCGATAATTAATGCCATCGAGGATGCATTGGAATACCTGCCCAGTGATTTAGACGAGGACGGCATAAACAACGATGAAGACAACTGTCCCGAAATTTACAATCCGGACCAGACCGATATTGATGGCGATGGTGCAGGCGATGCCTGCGATATTTGCGATAATGCCAATATTTTTGTTGTAGGGAACGTGAACGGAGACCTGGATCAGGAAAGTTCACCTATTATTGACCTTCTTGATATTCTTGCCCTTGTTGATCTTATTATATTAGGTGGTGACACAGGTTTGCTCGAGTGCGCCATTGAAGCTGGTAACATAACCGGTGATGTACACGTAAACGTGATCGATGTCATAGCACTAGTACAAATGATCCTGAATGGAGATAATAGTGCATCTTCGGGTGGAGAACCTGCCGAAGGAACACTATCGGTACTGCACACAGGTGAAAATGATAAAGTTGTTCTCGCGAGCCCGGAAAAGATCAGTGGGTTCCAGTTTCAGCTTCCGCTTTTTGTGATAACACCAGCGGACCTTGATAAAGTGGTTCTGCCTGATGGTTGGTCAATGAATTATTCAATTAATGAAGATCATATCAGGGTATTGGCTTATGACCAGTCTGGTGAAAATCCCCGCCAAAAGATTGAAATAGAATTACCCGGTGTCAGTGTAGCGTCCTTTCAACACACGGTGGTGTCCAGTCCAAAAGCAGGTGAGATTAGTATAAGTTTTTCTGAATCCAGGTCAGGTTTTGGCGATATTGCGCTTCCGGACAGGCCTGTTATTCAGGAGTTGTACCCTAATCCCTTCAATCCAGTTCTATCGGTTACATTTTCCATTCCATTTGAGATTGAAACCCGGGTTGCCGTATACAATACACTTGGCGAAATGGTGGCAGTCCTGTACGATGAAAGCGCTCTAAAACCCGGGCATCATACATTCTACTGGGATGCCGCTGAACAATCATCAGGAATGTATTTTATCCAGATACAGACCCCTGCGGGAACTGATACAAAGAAGGCGCTGCTTGTAAAATAAATCAATCTCAATTACAGCTATTCCGATCTAAATTTGGCGGCGTTTTCTCGTCGCCATTTTTATTTTTTGGGGTGTCGTCTAACGGTAGGACACCAGGTTCTGGCCCTGGCAGTTGGGGTTCGAGTCCCTACACCCCAGCTATTCAAGAACTGTATGCGCCTGTAGCTCAATTGGATAGAGCGTCTGGCTACGGACCAGAAGGTTAGGGGTTCGAGTCCTCTCAGGCGTGCTAAAAGCCTATTTTATGGGTTTTTTTCTTTTAAAACACCGCAGATTTTAAATTTGCCTTCGACTGATACTCTCTCTTATATTCAAAATGGGTTAGGGTGTACTCGAGGTAAACAATATTTGGGAAAAGTTATTGCGATGAAATTAGTTTTAAAAAGATTGGATTATTTCTTGGCCCTGGTTCCAAGACATTCTCTTCAGAGAAATCTAATGCAGGTCTGTCTGTGGATCCTACTGTCATTGGTGATTTTCTTGCCAACAACACCGCTATACGCCCAGGATCCAGAAGATGAAGAGGGAGAGATGTTCTGGGGTGACGAAGAAGAAGGAGAAGAAGAATATGCTGAAGATGATGATGAATATCTAGATGACGAGGAATACTATGAAGAAGAAACCGACGAAGGAGATGACGAAGAATCTGAATATGAAGAAGAATACGATGACGAAGAATCTGAATATGAAGAAGAATACGATGATGAAGAATACGATGAAGAGACTGAGCTTGATGATGAAGCCAATCCCATGGGATGGAGCATAGATATTTCCGGGTCTAAACCCCGTCTCGTTAATTATACCCTATGGGATCAGTTCAATCTTGAAGAATCTATTTGGGCACCAAGTGTAGACGCCCGGGTGAGTATTGAAGCACCCTATCTCATGCAGATGATGGGTATGCGGTTTCGGATCGGCGTGGAAGTTGGAACCTTCGGGTTCAAGGACCTGTCTGAGCGGGAAGCAGAATTAAAAGGGATCACTGCCTTAGGGCTTGTATCTTTCCCTGCGGGACCCGGCAAGATCAAGATTGGCGCCGGTGTTTTCGGGTCGTCCATAGGTTTCATGTTTGAAGCAACTTATGGCATGGCCATAGGTTCGATGGATATGCGCATCGGTATTCGCACGGCAGAAGTATTAGGCGTAATTGACAGCGCAAACAGGGACCTGGGCCACGTGGGCTGGATGGATGGCCTGGTGGTGCTTGGGGTTAATATTTAGAAATATGCATGATTGAACGAAAACCATATTCCATGTTGACTATCCTGCTGCAGGGCTGCCTTTGGATCATAGTGTCTATGCTGGTGCTCTCACCCACATCCCTGGTTTATGCCCAGGATCCCGATGATGAAGAAGGCGAAATCTTTTGGGGTGGTGACGAAGAAGAAGATGAAGAATACGCTGAAGACGAAGAAGAATTTCTTGATGATGAAGAATATTATGAAGATGAGTATGACGAAGAAGAAGCTGATGAAGAATATGATGAAGAAGATGAAGAAGAGTACGATGAAGAAGATGCTGAAGAAGAATATGATGAAGAAGATGCTTTTGAAGATGAAGAGACAGGACTGGCTGATGAAGCCGAAAGCCTGGGCTGGAGCATTGACATCTCCGGCTCGTCCCCCCGTTTTGTCAATGAAGCGCTCATGACCTGGAACTCAAGCGTTAACGTACGGGCCAGTATCGAAGCACCTCTGCTGATGGAAATCATGGGAATGAAGTTTCGTTTTGGAGCAGAATTTGGCACCTATGGTTTCAAGGATTCCATGCCTCCGCAGACGGCAGAATTAACAGGGATGACCGCAATGGGTATTATGTCATTTCCCATTGGTCCCGGCAAGATCAAGGCAGGAGTCGGTGTGATCGGAAAATCCGTAGGGTCCATTTTTGAATCATCCTACGGCCTTCGCCTGGGTGCATTGGGGATCCGTGTTGGTGTAAGATACGCTGCAATTTTGACTCCCGGTGCTGATGTACAGGAAAATTGGATCACCGCTCCTCCAACTTTGGGCTGGATGGATGGGCTCGTGGCAGTCGGCGTTAATCTCTAAACCTATATTCATTTTATTTTCTCATGATCAATAGAATCATCCATACTCGTTTCTTACTCTGGCTCGGTTGCACGCTTGCTATGGGCAATCTTCAGGCAATTACGGTAGGTTTCACAAGTTCTAGCGGGACCTTCAGCGAAGGAGCCGGTTATGGAGATTTTACGCTCACACTTAGTGAATCGTGTGGCGGTTGTTATTTTGGTGTTCAGTTTTCTGGAACCGCAACCGCTAGTAATGGTGGCAGCAACACTACAGGTGGCGATGACTATGATCGTTTGTATAACCGGGCGGGCTTAACCTATGACGAGAACTCGGAGCAGGAACAGGGTCAGTCCGCTGATGGATCTGGCAGTATAGTCATATATACCTATAATTTAGGGACCACGTTGACAGTTTCATTGGATATTGAAAGTGATACGCGTTATGAGGGTGGTGCCAGCGCCACTGATGAATATGTTACTTTTATGGTATACGCAGTTTCCGGGCTTACTGTATCCGGAAATCAATTTTTCCAGTTTAATATCCAAGATGATGATGCTGTTCCTGTATTGAGCTTTACCACGGAGACGTCGGTCATGGATGAATGGGGCGATGATATTGAATCCTATGAGACCATCCGTATCGAACCGTCTGGTGCTTCTGATATTGGTCTTGGTGCTACCGTAACATGGGTTTTAACCAATGTTACTACATCTACTTCTGATCATGCATATATCAATAGTTGGACCGTTAATTCAACTGGGACACTTACGCTAGCAGAAAGTGGTAATTACGCAAATATCGTTTATAGATCCACAAATGACGGGAACGATGAAGCGAACGAGACATTTACATTTACCTTTGATACGGATACGGACAGCTATAGTAATTGTTCTGTAAGCGGCGGGACATATACCACCCACACCCATACCATAACGGATGACGATGATCCCGAATCGGTATACTTTTCATCGGCCAGTCAGACTGTAGAAGAAGGTGTAGGGAATGTAACCGTTAATGTTGCTCTTGTTGAAGGATCTGGATTAGCGGGAACATCGGTCAACTATACGGTCAGCGGTACAGCAAGCGGGAACAATGGTGCAGCAGAGCATGACGCTTCCGATGGAACGGTGACCTTTGCTACGGCTGGCGATATGTCAGAAGATATTACGATTGCTATTGTTGATGACGCCTTTTATGAAGGAACTACCGACGAGACCATCATCCTTACGCTTGCCAGTGTGAACAATCTGACCCTGGATGAATCACTTCAGTTAACCCATACTATCAGTATCAATGATGATAATAATGTCCCAGCGGTTTCTTTTGATACCGATTACGACCCTACTTCCGGGGACGAGACTGGCAATCCTGATATCCGGCTTGAGCTTAACGCAGCATCGGGGCTGGTATCAACCGCCACGGTTACGGCCGCTGACGGATCTGCCGTAGGATACCACACCAGCCAAACAACCTATGACTATACCCTTTCCGATGCCACCGGGACAACTACGCTGACAATACCGGCATATTCAACCGGGGTCTCGGTACCGGTCACGATCAATGATGATGACTATTTTGAAGATAATGAAGACTTTACCCTGACACTCGCGGCGACAGCTGGTTCGAACAATGCTGTCGGCAGCGCGACACACACTTATTCAATAACCCAGAACAATACGGATGATCCGGTGCCTTCCCTATATTTTAGTACAACCGGTCCTACTGAGGTCACCGAAACGGATGCTGACCAGAGTCTTACGCTGACGGTTAACCTTAGTGCTGCTTCAGGGAAAGAAGTTACTTTTACGTACAGTGTAACGGATCTGGATGCAGATAATGATGGTACATCAGCTGTAAATGGTGCCACCGGTGATTTTGTACTTACCAGCGGGACAGGCACTATTGCGATCTATGGTACTTCTACCACTATACCCTATACAGTGGTGGGGGACAATACGGATGAATCGGATAAGACTATAGAAGTCACTATTGTCCTGGGTACAGGAGAGAGTGATGCAACCCTTGGGACCGCGACCCATCAGATCAAGATCATAGACGACGAAGACCCGGTAGAGATACAGTTCACATCAAGCTCGATAACAAAGACGGAGACAGAAGGTGCTAGCGGGATCACCATTACCATGGATAAGAGCGGTTCGACCGAGCTGACCGCAACTGTTACGCTCGCGGATGCCGGCACCGGTACGGCAACGGATAATGCTAATGCGGACCTTGATGACTATGATGTCTCCGGCCTTGGCACTATCTCCTTCGGGCCATCTGAGGCCCAGAAAAGTTTTACACTAACAACTGACAATGATGATCTTTATGAAGGAGCAACCGCCGAGACTGCAATATTTACCCTGGCAACCGGTTCCAACTCGAACGCTACTGGTAATACAACACTGACATTTAATATCAGTGACGATGAAGAGATCCCCACTATTCAGTTCAGCTCCACAAGCAGTTCTGGTGCGGAAACGACAGGGTCGCCCACGCTAACTGTCACTCTCAATAGGAAATCAGCATTTTCATCCACGATCGGGTACAGCGCGGCCGCGAAAGCCGGGCAAGCGACCACGAACTATGTGACCAGCGGGGATTATACATTGTCCGCTGCCACGCTGACCATTGGCGCGAACACGCTAACCGGTACGGTCCCCCTTGCGATCACGACCGATGCACTCTATGAGCTGGATGAGATCATTACGGTTACGCTTAGCAATCCCTGTGCGGCTGATGATTCATACTGCACCGCGGGAACAAATACTTCCCATGACTATACTATAAACGGCGCTGGCACCGCGCCCGTCCTGGATTTCAATGCTACATCATCATCTCCCGCGGAAGCAGATGGGTCCGCAACGGTTACGGTCGAGCTGAGCACTGCAACAGGATACCCTGCTACTGTTACCCACTCGATTAACGCTTCATCAACGGCTGGAGGGTCCGGTGTTGATTATACCTATACCGCTGGTGATCTGACCTTTAACCCGGAACTGGCCGATGGAACCGCAGCGGTTACATCCCAAACTATTGGTTTTACTTTTACCGATGATACACGGAACGAAGCGAGTGAGACCATCGTCATTGACCTGTCCGGGCACAGCTATGCTCTTGACACTGGCGATAATACGCATACCATAAATCTGGCAGATTCTGATCTGCCGCCCGTTGTTTCATTTAGCACAACAGGTGATGACACATCGCCAGCCAATACCATTACAAAAGCGGAAGCAGCAGATGATTTTAATCTGACGATCACTCTGGCATCGGCATCTGATTACGCCGTTACGGTCAATTATGCGGTCGATACGGGAGAGACAACGGCCTCGGGTTCCGGTGCGGACTACACGTTCACAGATGCTTCTGTGACCTTTGCTGCTGATGAAACATCAAAAACTTTCAGTGTCTCATTAACCGATGACAACCTGTATGAAGATGATGAATACCTGGTGATCGACCTTACCAGTGCCACATCCACCAGCAGTGAGACCGTCAGTTTTGGGTCTGCAAATACAAAGATCATAAAGATCACCAGCGAAGATTCTCCGCCAACATTTTATTTTACCGATACGGATGGCGCGGGCACCGCTGCAGAAGCAGATGAAACACAAAATATCGGTGTCACCATTGCGGAAGCGGGCAAGACGGTTAAGGTTGATTATGCAGTGTCGGGTACGGCGAGAGCCAATTATGATTATGTTTTAGCGAATGGCACCCTGGAGTATCCTGCGGGGACCACCGCTCTGAACATCGCCCTGGTTATCAAGGAAGATGTGGTCTATGAAACGTCTCAGAACGTTGTACTTACACTCTCGGCTAACGCGGATGGGACATCACAGCAACACGCAACACTCACCAATGTCTATACCTGGACCATCACGGATGATGAAGCGGTCCCCTACATCAGCCTGCATGAGACCACGGCAAGCCTTATGGAAGCTGCAGGGCCCTATACGTTCAGGGTCAATATCAATGATACCAACAGTGATGGTGTTAAAGATACATCCGAAGTAGGTATCACCTGCTATATCACACCCCAGGCCACAGGCAGCGCTACCGAATTATCTGATGCCATAACTGTAGCTGGTACCGCCTATTATGATTTTACCCTTGCCGATGCGACCCCGATCACGATTGCAGCGGGGGATGAGTATGGCACGGTAGATATAGTATTAAACAATGATGCGATTCCGGAAGACACCCAGACCATGGATATCCTGCTCTCTGTTGGCGCTGAGAACGTATCCTATGCCCAGCTGGATGGGACCGCGGACAATGAAGCAACCATTTCTATCACATCGGGTGATAGCGACCCCACGGTAGCGTGGAGCGTCACCACGGCACAAACATCGGCAGAAGAAGTGACCAGCGCTGTGACCGTGAACCTGCAGCTTAATAAGCCGACAGAAAAGGCTGCTGGCGCCACGGTTTATTTTGCGGTGGACGGCACCAGCAGTACCGCTGTTGGCGTGGATGACCTGGTTGACAATGACGGTGACGGCACGGTCGATGAAGAAGATGAAGAGACCTATTCTGACTACTCCGTGAGCCCCACGGTTGGCACCGCAGTAACCTTTTCTGGCGGCACCGCGTATGAGACCGAAGAAACTGTTTCAATCACGATCAATAATGATGCGCTCTATGAAGATAATGAAACGATCACCTTTACTCTTGCCGGTCAGTCCCAGTCCGGGGCAAGCAATGGC
>JYMV01020648.1_pt1 | contig 14238 bp, 17 predicted proteins | sample 338911 | NCBI WGS metagenome assembly JYMV01 (sample SAMN03354496, study PRJNA234377) | hydrothermal vent metagenome | biome: Deep sea; feature: Hydrothermal plumes at the Eastern Lau Spreading Center, Western Pacific Ocean; material: Seawater | place: Tonga | collected 2009 | depth 2000 m m
CCCTTTTCCTCATGCGCGAGGTCAACAACTTGAGTTGCAAGTTCGTCGAACGTTTCGCGATAGCCATCTAGAATATCACCACTCTGCGGTATAAAATAGTCTTCCTGGGCGACGCCAGATTTGCGTTCCCGGGCAATAAATTGTTTCTGCATTTGGATCATTTTCTGGATCATTTTTTGTTTAGCACTCATTTGAAGTCTCCTTGAGACTCAGTCGAAGGCAGTAATTCGCAATATAAGCTGGCAACTTTCTGGCATGGTACTTTGCAGTCCTTCGTTTGTCACGCGGGATGTGAATCGTAAACTGCTTCGATGCCACGATGCGGAAGGAACAGCCCACAGCCCAGTTTGCGACCCTCACCCAAACCGAATTGCTGAATTAATAATGATTCGGCGGGCTTAAGATCGGCAATCATCAGGCTGCGGGTTTGGAGCGTTCTGGTTGGCGTGCGAATAAGCCGGGTTTTGCCACAGAGCAATTTGGTTGGTGTGATACCGAGGTCTTGTAGGCGCTCCTGGGTCCGGCGCAGGAAGGTAGTCTCGTCGCGGTAATCACCGTAATCAACATAGCGGGCGAATACGGTGTTCAGTGGTTTCAAAGGTCGCACGTTGGCTGGACCAATTTCGATGAGTTGATCATTCACCGCGATGTGCTCACCACAAAGCGATCGGGCCGATTCGAGTTTGTCCTGATGAAGGCGAAACACAAGGCGCGCACGCCGCGAAAGCTGCAGCAGTCCGGTTTCGTTCGGCCGTGTCCAGCCATTGCCGGATTCTGCAATGTGAATATGGTGTATGCCCAGCTGTTCGTCTTGCTGTATCCACGGCAGAGAACGAGCAAGAGCGTGAAACAGCGCATAAGCATGGTCCGTTGGCAGCGCCTGACCACTTATTCTGAACACCAGGTCCACTACGTCAGAGGCATCCAAGCTCGGTTGTTGCGGTGGGGATTCCTGCCAGAACATCGTGTTTTCAGATGAAGGCTTTAACATGACTAGGACACAGTACGGTTAAACGGGATGTGGCGCTACAAGGCCGATCCTGGTTGTGTTTCACCCGCGCTACGTCGGTCAACCCGTGCCAGGGCGTCCTTGGTTGCCTGCAAGCTAATATGGATGCTGTCATGAAAACGTCCCCGATAAAACAACCGTCCTTGATGTCTTTCGGTACTGTCTTGAAAAGGCCCACGACGATGCGGGGTGTTGTTGGATAAAACACCTTCTGCAGGCTTGAGTTGCCGGTGAAAGACCAGGTCTGTCCGTTGGCTGAGAATCTCGCGAAGTACTTCTAGAGCCTCGCGCGACAAAGGATCCTGGCGCCATTGAATGTTGTGACGTCGAGTCGTGTATCGCATGTAAACGTGGTCAGGACCTCGCCAGAACACCGGACCGGAATGGGCCTGCCGAGGTCCGTCGGGTGCTTGGGTATTGGCAGGTATGGTCATCATATCCGGCTGGCTTAAGGCGGCGGCATAAGCAGGATCTCTCTGCGCAAGCAGTGCGTAGACGATCTCATGGTTGACCAGCTCGGTTGCACCGCCTTCAAGTGCGGGCCGCACACAGTGCAGCAGCATTCCTCGGATACGCTGTGGTTCAGGATAGTAGTAACCGTCGGTGTGCCAATTCAGTTCAGAATTGGTATAGGGAATGTAGCGGGCCTTTGGTCCCGTACTCACTTCAATTCGTTTCAAGCCAGAAGCAACGCCAGGCTGGTGTAGATTCTGCAGCCCGAGTTGACGGCACAGTGAAAGTACGGCTGTTTCGCTGATCGGTTGGGCACAGCGGTAAAGTACAAAATTTGCCACCGCAACCCGCTGGCGCAACTCCGCGAGTTCCTGCTGATTCAAAGCAGTAGGATCAGCAATATCAACGGGTGGCAGAGCAATAATCGTACGGTAGTCGTCGAGCCACTGGGCAAGATAGTCAGCAGACCTATCGCTTGAAAATAGATCAGCGTTTTCAGAGAACATTGAAGCCATGTCTGTGACCGGTAATGGTTAACGCAAGGTGCACTGCAACACCACTTTGATGTCTTACTGATTGTAGTGGTGTTGTCGCGCTAGGCAACATTCCTTTGGGAGTGTGTGGCTTGATCAGAACTTAGTGGGTACTGAGCGTCGAAAACCGCTGGCGTGTGAGTTACAGAATGATCGCTGAAAACACATCTATCTCCAATGGGATATGCCTGGACTCAACGTATGCTACCCCAAGGAGAATGTCGCTGGACCTTGGGACCGACATACAATGGTCATGCAGGCACAAGCGACACACAATTAATTGGAGAAAGCACGACATGGCCGACCGCGAACCGCACCCAACGCCCATGCTGAATGAACTCGAAACCGGCCCTTGGCCGAGTTTCGTATCCGGCATCAAGCGTCTCCGAGACGAACATCAGCACGACCGGGTCAATGGTGTTGCCAACGACCTGCTGGGCCAGCTGGAGCATTCCTACGAGACGCGAAAAGGTTACTGGAAAGGAGGTACTGTCAGTGTCTATGGTTACGGGGGTGGCATCATCCCGCGGTTCTCTGAGGTCGGTCAGCAGTTTCCGGACTCAAAAGAGTTCCATACGATCAGGGTGCAGCCGCCTGCAGGCAATCACTACACCACAGACATCCTTCGTCAGTTGGCCGACACCTGGGAGAAATGGGGTTCCGGTCTGGTGACGTTCCATGGTCAAACCGGCAACATCATGTTTATCGGCGCGACAACAGAAAACACACAACATTTTTTTGATGAGATCAATGAATATGGATTTGATCTTGGCGGGGCAGGGCCTTGTGTACGGACAGCACAGTCCTGTGTCGGGGCCAGTCGCTGTGAACAATCTTGTGCGAATGAACATAAAATTCACCGCACCTTGGTTAACAACTTTACCGATGATGTTCATCGCCCCGCGCTGCCCTATAAATTTAAGTTCAAAATCTCGGGTTGTCCGAACGATTGTATGAACGCGATTGAACGGGCTGACATGGCGGTCATTGGGACCTGGCGTGATGACATCAAGGTTGACCAAAAAGAGTGGAAATCATACGTCGAAGTCAAAGGGCGCCAGCACACGATCGATAACATCATCACACGATGTCCGACAAGTTCTTTGAGCCTTAAAGACGACGACTCACTGGAGATCGATAATCGCAACTGTGTACGCTGTATGCACTGTATCAACGTGGTGCCCAAGGCACTTTCGCCTGGTGACGACACCGGTGTGACCGTGCTAATGGGAGGTAAACGTACGCTCAAGATCGGTGATCTGATGGGTACTGTGGTGGTGCCCTTCATGAAGCTGGAAACCGAAGAGGATTACGAGCGACTGGTTGAGATCGCTGAGAACACGATTGATTTTTGGGCTGAAAACGGACTTGAACATGAGCGCTGCGGGGAAATGATCGAGCGGATCGGTTTGATCGATTTTCTTGAAGGCATTGGTGTCGATGTTGACCCGAACATGGTTGCCGAGCCACGTGAATCATCCTATGTGCGGACCGATGGCTGGGATGAGGAAGCGATCAAATGGTTTGAGCGCAAAGCTGAGCAGAAACGGGCGGAATCCAGCGCTGCTGCGTAATCCGCCCATAAAAGTGTGAGTCGGAGTATTTAATATGGCTAAAAAAGAAATGCGGCGCCCGATCGAGTCGGGTTGCCCAGATGGATTCCAGTATATGCACCCGCTCATGGTCAAGAACTTTGGCCAGTGGAAATGGCACGACCACCCACGACCTGGGGTACTGAGGCATGTGGCTAAGAGTGGAGACGCGATCTGGACCGTCAGGGCAGGGACCCAGCGGATACTTGATGTTTTTACCCTGAGGACGTTGTGTGATATCGGCGATGAATTTGGCGACGGTCATGTTCGATTCACGATTCGCAGCAACATCGAGTACATGGTAGACGGTGAAGACAAGGTCAATCCGTTGATCGATGCACTGGAGAGCGCAGGTTTCGTGGTGGGCGGTACGGGAAATTCAGTGGCGATGATTGCCCATACCCAGGGCTGGCTGCACTGTGATATTCCCGGTACTGATGCATCGGGAATCGTGAAGTCGATGATGGATGAACTGATTGATGAGTTCAGAAACTGCAACATGCCCAACCGGGTTCATATCACGACGTCCTGCTGTCAGATCAATTGTGGTGGCCAGGGTGATATCGCCATCAATGTCCAGCATACCAAGCCGCCAAAGATCAATCACGATCTGGTGGCAAATGTGTGTGAACGGCCGTCAGTCGTGGCCCGTTGTCCGGTAGCGGCAATTCGACCGGCACAGGTCAACGGTAAGCCAACTCTGGAAGTGGATGAAAAAAAATGCATCTGTTGCGGTGCCTGCTATCCACCGTGTCCACCCATGCAGATTAACGATCCCGAGCATACAAAACTCGCCATATGGGTGGGCGGTAATCATTCTAATGCGCGCAGTAAGCCAAGTTTCCAGAAACTCGTCGCCTCTGGCATACCGAATAATCCGCCCCGCTGGCCGGAAGCGACGGCTATCGTCAAGCGAATTCTCAACACCTACAAGGACGATGCCAGGGACTGGGAGCGCATAAACGACTGGATCGATCGCATTGGTTGGCCGCGCTTTTTTGAGCTGACAGGCCTGCCTTTTACGAAGTATCACATCGATCACTGGCGTGGTTCGCGTCAGAGCCTCAATGCATCTACCCATATCCGGTTCCTAGGGAGGTCAGATGAAATTCTCTGTCATGGTCAATGAGGGGCCGTACACCCATCAGGCCGCTGATACGGCGTATCACTTTACTCGGGCAGCGCTCAATGCTGGCCACGAAATTTTCCGAGTGTTTTTCTATCACGACGGTGTTTACAATGGCACGCGGATGACGACCCCGCCCCAGGATGATCGTCATATCGTAGACCGGTGGAGCGAACTGGCGCACGATCATGACATCGACCTGGTGGTCTGTGTCGCCGCGGCCCAGCGCCGTGGTATCCTGGATAAAGACGAAGCCAAACGCAACGGCAAAGATGGCGACAATATCGCACCGGGTTTCCGCATATCAGGCCTGGGCCAGCTGATCGAGGCCGGCATTGAAGCAGATCGACTGCTGGTCTTCGGCGACTGACGAATCGGGCAAGGCTATGAAAAAATTCATGTACGTCAATCGCCACGCTCCCCACGGGACCATCTATCCGCTTGAAGGTCTTGAAGTGGTGCTCATTGGTGCCGCTTTCGATCAGGACGTCAGCATGGCGTTTATTGGTGACGGCGTGTTCCAGCTCAATAAGGGCCAGGACACTGCCGATTCAGGCATGAAGAATGTTGCGCCCACCTACGGTGCATTGGGCGATTATGAGGTCACCAAGCTGTACGTGGAGCAGGAATCGCTCGACGAAAGAGGCCTAGAATTAAATGATCTGATGAATCTGACTTGGGAAGATGAAGAAGAGGACTGGGCGGAAAAACCGTCGATCCGGGTGGTCAGCCGAGCACAGCTATCAGACCTGCTTGAACAACAGGATGTGATTCTGAATTTCTAGCAATGACGATGCTGCACACGGTCAACAAGTCGCCATTCGACAGTCACAGTCTACAGACCTGTCTGGGACTAGCCAAATCAGGCAGCGATATCCTGCTGATAGAAGATGCAGTGTATGCGGCAATGTCCGGTACAGCTGTGACGTCGATGGTCGAAGCCGCGATGGCCTCCTCCACCATTTACGCGCTGGAGCCGGATCTCAAGGCGCGCGGAATCGGATCCGAGAAGATGATCAGCGGTATAAATCTCGTTGGCTACGACGGATTTGTGGAACTTGCGGTAACCAACGATAAAGTGCAGAGCTGGTTGTAGATTAATTAAAGGGAGAGTCGATTTGGCATTTGAAGTCAATGGTAAAACCTACGAGACAGACGAGGAAGGCTATCTCGCTAACTTGAGTGACTGGAACGCTGACGTTGCCGACCGTATGGCGACTGCGGATGATTGCGATCTCAGTGAATACCACTGGGAAGTCATCAATTTTCTGCGTGATTACTACGAGGAGTATCAGATCGCTCCAGCAGTGCGGGTCCTGACCAAAGCTATCGGTAAACGATTGGGCAAAGATAAAGGCAACAGTAAATATCTCTATGAACTGTTCCCCTATGGCCCGGCCAAACAGGCCTGTAAGTATGCGGGCCTGCCCAAGCCAACCGGCTGCGTCTAAATGTTAACGCGCGTCACGATCGGTTCAGCCTACTAGTTGGACACGGCAGATGCCGGGTCGAATTTATAGAGAGCGCTGGTTTTGATTCTGGGCACTGTCTATGCCTTTCTGTTTCTCGTGGCAGCACTCTGTCTCGTTGTGGGTGTGGCTTTGCGAGTTATCCGCTACGGCAGGACACCGGCACCACTGGTTATTCCAATCACGCCGGCGCCAACGACGACTGGCGGTGTTGTCGCCCGGATGTTTCGCGAGGTCGTGTTGTTCGAGAGCCTTTTCAAAGCAAGCAAGTGGACCTGGCTGTTCGGCTGGTTGTTTCATTTCGGGTTGCTGGTTGCTCTGCTGCGCCATTTACGCTACTTCACGGAACCCGTGTGGCAGTGGGTCGAATTGATCCAATGGGTAGGCCTCTACGGGGGTGGGGTGATGCTGTTTGGTTTGCTGGGGCTGTCGGCCCGTCGTTTTCTGGTCGATCGGGTTCGCTACATTAGTGCGCCGTCGGATCACCTGATGCTGGTACTGCTGGGAGCCATCGCAGGTTCGGGGTTTGCCATTAAATACGGCGTTCATTCCGACATCGTCGCACTTAAAGCGTTTACTCTCGGGCTGGTGGCATTCGACTGGCAGCCGTTGCCGGCTGAGCCTTTGTTGCTGATCCACCTGACACTGGTCATCTTTTTGATGGTCATATTTCCGTTCAGCAAGCTCCTCCATGCACCAGGTGTTTTTTTTAGTCCCACCCTTACGATGAAAGATACGCCCCGGGAAAAACGCCACAGCGCGCCGTGGGCAGACGAAATCAACCGGTTAACCCGACGGTAGTTTTTGCTCATGGCGAAACACGAATTCTCCATCCCTGTTGTCAAGGTGACCCTCGAGACCCCGCCATTACAGCCGGCAGCCATGGCACACAGCAGTCCCTTTGTTGCCAAGGCCGAGCATCAGGAACCATTGGGATTCCCCGGCGAGCTGGTTGACAACTGGAAAACGGTCGCCCTTGACAAAATGGAGGAACTGCTCGGCAAGTATCGTGCACTGCCGGTATTTCTTGATTCGTGCGTGAAGTGTGGTGCCTGCACGGACAAGTGCCACTATTACCTGGGGACCGGTGATCCCAAGAATATGCCCGTCGCCCGGCAAGATCTTTTACGCAGCGTCTATCGTCGCTATTTCACAGTTGCCGGCAAGTACTTTCCGAAGCTGGTGGGCGCAGTCGAGTTGACCGAGGAAGTCATTGATGACTGGTACCGTTACTACCATCAATGTTCCGAATGTCGACGTTGTGCGGTTTACTGTCCATTCGGTATTGATACGGCAGAGATCACGATGGCCGGTCGCGAAATTCTGGCCTCGATCGGTGTGGGGCAGAAGTATGCCAACGAAATTATCGGCAAGGTGCACAAAATCGGGAACAACCTGGGGCTGCCGGAACCCGCGCTTGTCGATACGCTCGAAGGCCTGGAAGAGGAAGTCGAGGAAGAGATCAATGTGCCCGTCAAATTCCCGTTGAACCAGACGGGTGCGGAGGTGCTGCTGGTGATACCGTCTGCTGATTTTTTTGCCGAGCCCCATGTGTATGGTCTTATTGGCTATGCCAAGGTCTTTCATCAGGCAGGAATCAGCTGGACCCTGAGTTCTTATGCATCAGAAGCTGCAAACTTTGGTATTTTTATCGGCAACTACGAAAACATGCAAAAGATCGCCGAACGTATTCGTCAAGCCGCGCTCGATCTCGGTGTAAAACGGATTGTGGTGGGTGAATGTGGTCACGCCTGGCGTGTTGCTTACAGTTTCTGGAACACGCTGATCGGACCATTCGATTTTCTAGATCCGGCATATCCCGCTCCCCAACATGTCTGTGAGCTGACGTATGACCTACTACAACAGGGTCAACTCAAGCTCGATCCGGCGCAGAATGATGACAAGGTGGTGACATTCCATGATTCGTGCAATGTCTCGCGAGGCTCGCGCATGGGCGACACGCCTGGAGGACAGTTCACTATTCCCAGAGCACTGATCAGGTCGGCCTGCTCGCATTTTGTTGACATGGCACCTGAGACCACCCACGAACACACATTTTGTTGCGGCGGCGGCGGCGGGTTGCTCACCGATGATCTTCTCGAACTCAGGATAAAGGGAGCCCTACCTCGTGTGAGTGCCCTAAAGCGGGTTATCGAGGAAAACGGTGTGACGCACATGGCGGCCATCTGTGCAATCTGCAAGAGCCAGTTCAGCAAAGTATTGCCGGAATATGGCATGGGTATGGACATGGTGGTGGGTGTTCACCAGTTGATCGGTGATGCGCTCGTGTTTGAACCGGCCCAATAACTGCGAGCGATGTTAGTCAAGAGAAAACCATGATGGCAGATGCTGACGTACAGATCCAAGCACTGACATTTCGAAAATATGCGGACGGCGAGACGCATACTTACGATGATCTAAAGAAGAAAATTTTCACTGCCGATCATTCACACAAGTGTCCGACCTATGTTCACCGCCCCCCCGTGCCAAGGTAGTTGTCCGTCGGGAGAAGATGTTCGTGGCTGGCTGCAGATCGTCCGCGGCATGGAACCCCCGCCCGAAGGTGTTGAATGGCAGGAATATGCTTTTCGTCGCTCAACCGAAGCAAACCCCTTTCCGGCCATGATGGGTCGGGTGTGCTCGGCACCCTGCGAGGCGGGTTGCAATCGCAACCAAGTTGATGACTTCGTCGGCATCAATGCTGTGGAACAGTTTATCGGTGACACCGCATTCCAGCAGCGTTACCGGTTTGAGGAACCCCCGGAACTGTCGGGCAAGCGAGTGGCGATTGTGGGTGGTGGACCCGCCGGTCTTTCGGCAGCCTATCAGCTGCGGCGTCGCGGCCACGCCTCAACGGTGTTCGAGATGCAGGACCGGCTGGGCGGTATGTTTCGTTACGGTATCCCTGGGTACCGGACGCCTCGAGATATACTGGACCGAGAGATAGATCGGATACTGGAACTGGAGGCGATCGATGTTCGAACAGGTGTTCGCGTCGGGCAGGATATCGGCATCGAAGAACTGGAGGCCGAGTTTGATGCAGTGTTGTGGGCCATTGGCTGTCAGACTGGCCGCGATCTGCCGGTCGACGGCTGGAAGGGCACGGCAAACTGTGTGTCCGGTGTGAAATTTCTGGAAGCATTCAACACGGGTCGAATGCAGGTGAGCGCTGAACGGGTGGTGTGTATCGGTGGTGGGGACACCTCTGTTGACGTGGTCTCTGTAGCCCGTCGTTTAGGCCGAATTAAGAACCTAAAAAGCAAGTATCGCCCGGAGGCGGTCATTGGTGGGTACACCGCACACGACTCAGCTATGGCTGCAATGCGTCAGGGCGCGAGCGTCACGTTGACGGCTTTGTTTGACCAGTCGCAGATGACGGCGGCGTCAGAAGAAATCGATGATGCCCTCACCGAGGGGGTCACTATATTAAACGGCGTGATGCCCGTTGGTCTTGTGAAAGGTACAGATGGACGTGCGACCGCGGTTCGAATGAGTAAGTGCGTCGTTGATAAGCAGGGCGTCCCACAACCGGTTGAGAACACTGAGTTTGAGATCGAGGCTGATCTGGTGGTATCGGCCATTGGTCAGGGTGGCGACCTGTCCGGTATTGAAGAACTGGGCAATGAACGATCCCTGATCGAAGCCGATCAATTTTTTTAAGTTCCCGGGCGTCCTGGCCACTTCGTTGCCGGCGACATCGTTCGCCCACACCTGCTGACAACCGCAATCGGACAAGCAGCTGTCGCTGCTGACAGTATCGATCATTATTTGAAAACCCAGGAACTGGTGCGCCGGCCCAAGGTCGATGTCCACCATTTCAATCTGCTCAATAAACTGACCGAACAGAATCTGGCCCCGACCGAATACGACCACACGCAGAACTGGGGAACAGACACAGCCGATAGTGTGATTCACAATTACGAGGACCGTTCAGCCCACGAAATCATCTCGTCGGACAGACTGTACCTGGCCCATTTTTTGCAGCAAGACCGTGATCAGCGGGAAGCATCGGTGCCCGGTGCAGATGCGGTGCTTAGCCATTTCGAGGAACGCCATCGCGGGCTCAGTACAGAGGCGGCACAAACAGAATCAGAGCGCTGTATGAGCTGTGGTATGTGCTTTGAGTGCGACAACTGTGTCATTTACTGCCCTCAGGACGCGGTATTCCGGGTCAATAAAGACAAGTCAACCACCGGGCGTTATGTGGATACCGATTACAATCGCTGTATTGGGTGTCACATCTGTGCTGATGTGTGTCCTACCGGCTATATTGATATGGGTATGGGAGAGTGATAGACCCTGTTTTTTTTGGTTACGAACCAGCAGTCGAATGACTCATCGTTTTGTCATTGGGTCATTGATGATCGTCAGTCTTACCGCCTCGAGCATCGCTGACGTGACCATGCCTTCCTATCCGAAAGGCAAGGGCGAGCGCTGTGTGGAGCCGACCGACATCATGCGTCGAGATCATTTTGAGTACCTGATGCACCATCGGAAGATTTCGGTGCACTTGGGCGTGCGATCTAAACGACACAGCCTGGTGGGCTGTGTGGACTGTCATGCATCCCAGGCAGATAATGGTGCCTACATTCCGGTAAATGCACCGGGACAATTCTGCAGCAGCTGTCATACCTACACGGCGGTTAAGATCGATTGTTTCAGTTGCCATGCTGCGGTGCCTGATGATGTGGAGAAACAGTGATGACGGACCCTGTAAACAACAAACCACGGCGTCGTTTCCTCGGTGGAACTGGTGCGGGCGCTGCCCTCCTGGCGATTGCGCCGGGCGTAAAACTTGTAGACCTCGCGCTGGCGAGAGATGAAGATGAACCCGCGTCGGCAGAAACCCGTTGGGGGCTTCTGGTCGATGCCAACCGATGTGCCACCGACTGCCGGGCCTGTGTGTCGGCCTGTGAAGACGAGCACGCACTGGCTAAGACCGGAAGAAAACCGCTGGATCCGCAATGGATCCGCAAGGTTGAACTGGTCGATGAATCCAGCGATCGGTCAGTATCCCTGCCACTGATGTGCCAGCACTGCGAGGACCCACCTTGTGTTGATGTTTGTCCCACCGGTGCGTCTTTCAGGCGAGCAGACGGCATAGTGCTGGTGGATAAACATACCTGTATCGGTTGCCGTTACTGCATGATGGCTTGCCCATTCAACGCAAGGTCCTTTGTCCACGAGGATGTGACCGGACAGAAAAGCTATTCTCCGCGCGGTAAGGGCACGGTTGAGAGTTGTACCCTGTGTGTCCACCGGGTAGACCAGGATCGTACGCCAGCCTGTGTTGAAAGTTGTGCTGTCGATGGGGGGGGTGCACTCGCTTTTGGCGATCTCTCTGATGCGGAAAGTACCGTGTCAAAAACTGTGCGTTCACAACCCCACCGGGGACTACGGCCGGACCTTGAGCTGAACACCGGTGTGCGCTACCGCGGGGTTTAGAGGCAGCGTATGGAGAACATTCGGTTTCAGGCTCTCGCAGGCTCCCACACCGGCTACCGGCTGTTGTTGTGGCTGTTGATTATTCTGATCGGCGCCGGGTTGATTGCAGCGCATCACATTGAATCCCAAGGCCATTGGGTGACGGGGATGGACAACCGGGTGGTCTGGGGATTACCTCATGTGTTTGCGATATTCCTGATTCTATCCGCTTCAGGTGCGCTTAATACCGCATCGATCAGTTCGGTGTTTAGTGGTTCGGATTACCGGCCATGGGCGCGGCTATCCGGTCTGTTGGCGGTTGCATTGCTGACCGGCGGATTGGCGGTGCTTGTTTTGGACTTAGGCCGACCCGACCGACTGGTTGTGGCGATGACGTATTACAACTTCAGGTCGGTGTTCGCCTGGAATATATTCCTGTACACCGGTTTTGTGCTGGTGGTGCTGGCTTATCTGTGGGTGATGATGACGCCGGGAATGCACGGTTATGTCAGATCGGTGGGGGTGTTCGCTTTGATTTGGCGGTTGATCTTAACCTCCGGCACCGGGGCGATATTCGGGTTTCTTGTTGCGCGGGATGCCTATGACACGGCGATTTTGGCGCCCCTTTTCATTCTGATGTCCCTGTCACTGGGAATGGCTGTTTTCTGGGTGACAATCCTGACAATGTGTCGCTGGAACGGTTACCGGGTTTCATCTGAACTGTCAGAAAAACTCCGTCGGCTCTCTGCGCTGTTTATCCTCGGTGTACTGTATCTGGTGGCGTTGCACCATCTGACCAATCTTTATATGGCACATCACCTCGGGATAGAACGATTCCTGCTCGTTGATGGTGGTGTCTACCCCTGGCTGTTCTGGCTGGGGTTCGTGCTGTGCGGGGGGATTGTTCCCGTCTGGTGGTTTTTGGATCGTCGTTTCTGTGCCCCAGCCTGGTCACTGACAGCCGCGCTGATGGTGATTGTGGGCGGTTTGTGCCATCTTTATGTCATTATTATCGGCGCGCAGGCCTACCCCTTGCGCCTGGTGTCCGGTTATCGCGTCGACAGTGGACATTACGATGGTGAAATTACGCACTACCTACCCACCCTGCCGGAACTGGCATTGGGTATTGGCGGGGTGAGCCTCGCCTTGTTGCTGACTGTGTTGGCTGTTCGTGCCCTGCCATTTTTGCCCACGGTAACCGGGCCACTGCCCGGATCGAACCAGGCTTAACCGCACCTCACTGGATCATCTGTGGAGAGTGAAACCAACAGCGGAGCAGCCACACCAGGGAATCGATTCCTGATCTCTGCGGCCCACAAATCCTCTGGAAAAACTGTCGTCAGTGCCGGCCTGGCTGCAGCGTTGACGCAACGTGGCCGATCAGCGTTTTTTGCGCGGGCAGCAGGACGGCGATATGACCCTGCTCGTGGATTGCGAATTCGTGCAGCTCGATCTTCTGATCGCCGAGCCAAAGATCGAGCCGGCCATCAAAGGTGACGGTTGGTGGCGTCACCTTGATCGGCGGATGGCCGTCACCGTCGCCGGTTTCCAAGCGGGTGCGGTCGCGCAGCATCAACTCGCGTGTCCGACGATGACCGTAGATCGGGCCGTCAGCGAAGACATGATTGCCGCCTATGTGATCGCCATGCCAGTGGGTGTTGACGACCGCGAAGCGGCTGATGCCAAGCTCCCGTTCAAGGTACTGGCGCAGCCATTCGGCCTGGCCCGGCATTCCCATGGTATCAACCACGATGGCCTCACTGCTGTGGTGGATGACGTGGCAACCACCGCCAAGGCGCATATCCATATTGGCGTGCGACGGGTGGCGACCCCAATAGAAGTAGATCAGGTTGTCGTTGATCCGGATCGGTTCGATCATAGCTGCCTCACCGTATCACCGTCAGTGACATAGGCTTTCCCAGTGACATCAGAGAACGCAATACCACTAAGCAAGAACAGACAGAGGAATGAGTAGATGTATTTCATCCCGTTATCTTAAACCGAAATAACAGTGCTGGTAATTAAGATTACCAGCATGTAATACCACCTAATTGCCACCTTGGTATGCTGATTTAGGCTGGCATTAGTAGTACTATTCTCCTGCGCCGATTTGACTGCTTGCGGGCGCGATATAAATACCGCTAAAACGAGTGAAGGACCCGTTCGGCGCAAGCAGGAGCGGGTTTTTTTATGGAGAAAGAAGATGAACAAGCCGACCAAGAAACGATCAAGAGTTCGTTTCGCCAAAGCCGATGATCCGATCTATAAAGAAGGCTGGACGATTACAACCAGGGCGTGGGGTAGATTGCCTAAACCAGACCCGCAGTTAGCAGAGGCTGTCAGAAAGGCAGGCAAGAATACTGGGGAGAGTTGACGATGGCGAAATCTAAAGGGAAAACGCGGAGAATAGCTGGGCTACCGAAAGACACGGAAAGGCTTACGCATAGTCTTCTAACATCGGAAGACGACCCAGCCTACGCCCAGCATACGATGACGTATTCTATGAGGGAAGTCGTAAAGACGAAACGCGTCAGTGGCGGCTGGGCTAAACCAGATGACCCAATCTACAAGCGAGGTTGGACAATAGCACCAGTTATGTCAGCTAGACGACGGAAACGGTAATTGGGTAAAG
>JYMV01044915.1_pt1 | contig 14237 bp, 15 predicted proteins | sample 338911 | NCBI WGS metagenome assembly JYMV01 (sample SAMN03354496, study PRJNA234377) | hydrothermal vent metagenome | biome: Deep sea; feature: Hydrothermal plumes at the Eastern Lau Spreading Center, Western Pacific Ocean; material: Seawater | place: Tonga | collected 2009 | depth 2000 m m
TGAACCAATTTAATAAGAAATTATTTAAATCTTAACCAGAGATATTTAATTTTAAAAAATATCCAAAGGAAGGTGCATTTTGTTAATCTTGAATGGGTTTATAATCAAACGGCAGTTGATCGCCCACACGCTCCCAACCCATATATTCCTGTTTTTCAATCATAAATCTCTCATAATATCGGCCGTTCTTATCAAAAATTATCGAATCCTTCCCTAATTTTAAAAATGACGTTTGGTGAATTTTTGGTTTAGAATCAGAATCAAACGTATAAAATCTATAATTTAATTCTTCTCCCTCTTTATTAAATTTCACCATCATTTTATCTTTAAATGACAGCAATAATTCGTTGTCATTTTTAGTTGACCAGACCAACCTTTCATTTAATAGTTCCCTATAATCATATCCTTTTCTGTATTCTTCCTTTGGATATACTTCAAATCCTTCTTTGGTTAAGGGATCTTTCTTAGATCCTGAAATCAATAACCAGTCATTTCTCTGTCTCAGACTATCTCCCTTCATTTTATATCGACGATCAAAGCGTTTACCTAATGTAGCCAGAAAATGCCTTAATGATCCATTATAGGCAATTTGACGGTTTTTAATCCATTGCCGTTTTTGTTGTTCGGATTTAGGTTCCATTTCAGTAAAAAACGATTCACCTGTATAGCGAACAAATTGTGTACTGGATATAAAAAAGAAATTAAAAAATGATTCATCATCGGAACGAAGAAATGTATTGTTTGTGGTAAATTCATCTAAATAGTATGTTACCACATATCCAAGTCGCTTATTTTCAATAATTAACGGCCTTTGAGCTGATGCCGAAAATATATTTTCTCCACGATTAAAAGACAAAACATATTCATTTATAATTTTACAGGATTTAGCATTTTTACTGTTACCTAAAAAGGCATTCTTAAAAACTTTATAATCTTTTTTCCATTGTTTATTGGATTTTTTTGTGACCAAAATCTCTTTCATTTTAATTGGATCTGTAGTCAACCAAAAATCCATATCTAACTGTGCGTTAGCAAATAAATTTAATTCCTTTTTCTCCATGGTATAACCGATCATTGAAATAACCAGTTCGTACCGACCGTTTGAAATATTTTTTATTGTATATAAACCATCTTTATCTGTCGTTCCCCCTATGGATGTTTTGGAAATAAATACATTAACACCAATGAGTGGTTCACCTGTTTCTTTATCTACAATTTGACCATCAATACGTGACTGGCCTTTTAAAGCCACGATGGCCGATAGAATGACAACCAGTTTCATCCATGAACGAAATTTCCAGTAAAAAGAATTTTTAAAATAAATCATACCAACCGAATATAAAAACAAAACCCCCTAATCTCATTATGAGAAAAGAGGGTTTCTATCAAGTACCCGGAGCCGGACTTGAACCGGCACGGCTTATTCAGCCAACGGATTTTAAGTCCGTCATGTCTACCAATTCCATCACCCGGGCAATTATTATTTAATAGCAGGACGAGGCCTGTCGATCGTAGTCCCAACTCTCAGTGGGACGTAGATTGGAGGCGTCGGCCGGATTCGAACCGGCGAATGGCGGTTTTGCAAACCGATCCCTTAGACCACTTGGGTACGACGCCTTATTGTCGCTTCTTTAGTACCAATTTCTCATAAATAAGATACCAAACGATTCAAATAGCAAAATTATTTCTACCGAATCGGGGCAGAAATTAGGGTGTTTTTTTAATCAGAGCAATCAGGCAAATCGATATAATAATTCTCGTATCGATTCCATCTTGATGTTGAGATCATTGATTGCTTGTGTTTGAAGCCATAATTGGGCCGAAAGGGATAAAAAACCTACAATAATTAAACCATATAGGATTTTAGTATGCTTATCCATAGAACTCCTTTTAGTTTACGAATAAATTGGATTAATTTTTAAAATGGAAATATCGATTTTAAACATGTATCAACGCCTAAGAGATTACCATGTACCCGTGCAAGTATTGGATGAGATTTTCTCAAATGAGAGTGATCTGAAAACCCTCAGCGATTCCTGGAAAGCATTAGAGGATGGTGGACTCATGGGAGATGAAATTGCCGAAGAAGTATCAGCAGTCATTTTGGATGAATTGGAAGATAATTTAGTTCAGTCATTATCCGACGATATAAAAAAATAATTATATTTAATATTCTGTTTAATCTTTACCGGCAAAGCCCGGTTATAATAAACTTGAGAAAAATTTTCTACATCATTTTTTATTTTAAAAGCTTGAACAAATAATTTCTCATCAGGTGCCTTTTGCCTTTCCAAATCTAAATACATTTTGCATGATTCATATATTACATTCATTTTGGCCGATTTAAGTTCATCCAGATGGATAAGTGGATTCTGATCCAAACTTAATTTCATTCTGAGTACAGTTTTATAGGCATCATTCGGTTCAATTTGCTGGGAAAATAATACACCCCATAAAAGTATCGTTCCAAAAGTCATTCCGTTGCGAAATATTTTCATATCATACAAAAACCAAATAAACAATCAATGCCATAATACAATAGGCACATCCTGATGTGCGTCCAACAAATGATTTATTATTTTCAGCATCATCTTCTAATTGTTTTTCATTCGCTGAGTTTTTAATTGTCTTTACTTTCGCTTTATCCTTGCAGTTTTTTAACTCAACTAAATATGATGGTATCTCCGATATCTTAAGTGAACGCAATCCTTTCTTCGCTACTTTTTGAATTTTTTCCCCATTGCAGGGTGCTTCTTGATCTTTCTCAAAACCAAATGAAATTGATACAAAGAATAAAAGTGGGAATAGTTTTACCACCCTAGCACCAAATGGATATTGAAAACAGGTAATTTTTTAATATTCATGGTAGGGCCATCAATTTTTTCTTTTTCCAATTTCCACTTCTTTTCGCTATATGAATTTTGAATAAATCCTGCTTTACCATCAACCGCTAACCATGAAAAAATATAATAACGAAATCCAATCATACTGGCCAATCCAAACCATCTTTTAGTCATTTCACCAGGCGTTGATAATTTTACCGAACTATTGCCATAACTTCCCAAAAGTGTATCCCAATCTCCTGATGAACTTTCTGCCGTTAACTTAACCGTTCCTTTATTATACATGGGCGCTAACATAAAATTTAATTCCATTCGTTTCCGGGGATAATAAAATGTTTCAAATGTCAGCATTCGATATGAAATGATCCGTAGGAAACCTGAATCTCCTACTTTTCCAGAGTGGTAGGAATTAGATCTAGCATATCCAATTCTAGCATTGGGATAAAATTGATATTTAAATCCCCAATCAATAAGCATATTTTTACTGAATGCACTTAAAGATGGGATCACATTATTTGAATCTGGATCGAGCATACCCAGTGTTGGACTATAAAAACCACCCCCCAAATGAAATGATAATTTCGGTTGGGCAAATAAGGATGCAGACAGTAACATAAACCAAAATATGAACGGAGTCAGAGATTGAAGACGGTGATTCATTTCCAAAAATTACGATGTTTTTTACCTATTGTCATGATTTCTCCCATTCAGCATTAAAATGATTTAAATTTATCCATGACTCGTACACAATTCATTCTAATTACTGGTCTCTTTCTACAAGTACTTGCTGGTCAGGTAAAAACATATGTAATCAATGGTGAAGTTGCTTATGCCAATGGAAATTTAATAGGTGATGCAGTCGTAATGTTACTAGATACTACTGATAAAATGATACTGAAGACTCGTTCATCAAAAAAATTCTTAAAAAAGTATGGCGGTGGAAAATTCAAATTTGAGAATGTAACTGAAGGAAATTATTTTATTACTGTTGATTTAGGTACTCGTATTGGTATAAAAAAAACCATACAGATTGTAGATAAAGATATTGATCTCGGCACTATTTACAATGTTGTAGAATTTCCGAAGTATGAAATTGGAGATTATCCTTTACCGAATCTTATCCAAATTCGTCCAATTTCTACAATCCCAGTCCCTTCAGATTCTATAAATATTCGCCATGTCATGGTAGAGTTATCTGGTAATGCGAACACGGTAATAGTTGATTCAATTGTAATAGATACAGTGTATTATACTGATGCTATGGATTTAACAAAATCATCATCATTAATGGATAATATTTACTGTATATACAATGATTACGGTATTTTTATTCATCAATCCAGATCAATGAAAGATCGAATGAAGGAACTTCAACGGCGCGATGGATATGTTATATTTAATAATGGGGACACGCTCGCATTTGACAATATTTTTTTTGAACCTGTCATGAATAATCCTGAAGTTGCCACGTTTCATTTAGCCGATTCATCAGGAAAAGCTGTTTATCATTCATTATTTGACATTTATAAAGTTAGAACCGGCCAATCTTATGTTGAGAATTCGGTTAAAAAAGGATTTTGGAATGGGGTATATACAATCGGAGCCATTGTTGGATTTCAAATGATTTCAACAAAGTCCTTCTCCCCTGCTGTAAAATTACTTCCAGATATGACTCCGCCAATTCAGGGGAATTACGGTACGGTTGTTACGATTATACCAGTATTTACTTTGGGACGGATTGTTTACGACTGGTATAAGGATAAGCGGTCCAATTACTTCCTCCCAAGCAATGAGAACACACCATTCCCAATAAATATGTTTGTATTTTCTTTTCCAGAATGGGTTTGGAAAAAATCACAACCCATCATGAAACCCATCATGAATAGTAGAGTGATTAAATGGTGGAAAGGGAGGAAATTGCGAAAAGTTCAGAAAGAAGCGGCTAAGCGGAAATCCGCTTCCGATTAAGGGCAGAAACACCAAACCATCCCACAATGATATCGGCTAATTTCCATGAAATTTGTCCCAATGCCAACAGGGGGCGAATCGGTCCGGAATTTACAATAATTTCACAAGATCCCTTTCGCAGCGCTTTTAATACTGCATCGGCTACTTTTTGGGGTTGAGAAGAACCTAATAATGCGGGAGGTGCTAAATGTCCGTCATGAAACATCCCAGCTTCAGATATAAAACCGGGACAAATAACGGAGATATCTACCGGTGAATCTTTATATTCCTGGCGCATCCCGTCAGACCACATGATTAATCCTGCCTTCGAAGCAGAATAAATTGAATTATATGCCACGCCTTTTTTTCCTGCTAATGAAGCTATATTTATAATATGACCTGATTTTTGCTCAATAAATTTTGGAAAAATTGCGCGTGAGAGTTCTAGTGGTCCCCGTAAGTTTGTTTTTAAGATTAATGAAATTTCATCCTTGCTGAGTCGGTCAAAATGCTGATAATGTTCAACACCGGCATTATTTACTAATACATGGATTGAGCCATGTTTCAGCCACACACCATTAATAAAATCTTCGACTCCATTTATGTTTGTTAAATCAAAGGGCTGTACATGGCAAATGCCCCCATTACTTTCAACCTCTGATTGGGTAATCTGAAGTCCCTTTTCACTTCGGGCAACAGCTATGATGGTCATACCCTTCTGGGCAAGAGATTTTGCGATATAGGGACCAATACCGCGGGAGGCACCAGTGATAAGGGCTATTTTACCTTGTAATTCCAATTATAGAGAGCCGGATAAAGCTTGAATTGAAGCTAACAACAAAGATGGATCTGTTGAATGGGGCGCATTCGCTGGATCAAGAAGATCCATTTCAGTTGCGGCCTCCGTAAACATACCGGTATTGTAATAAGATTGGATGAGTGACATTCGTACATCTTTATAATCCACAGAAGTTTTATGGGAAAATTGATAATCTGCTTTACGGGATAATAAATCTATGGCAGCTTCAATGGAATTCCCATATTCATTCACTAATCTACCGGCAATTGCTTTACCAGCTAAGGCATCTAACCTTGTATTATCTGAGATAGAAGCATTGAATTTATCTAACGAGGTACTGAAGTCATAATATCCACCATAGTAAATTCGTTCGAAACTCAAAGCCCAACCCCGGCCTACCGTTGCTTCGGCATTAAGACTGTCATAAGATTCATGGGTATTGGCAAAATTTATCGCTATCTGAAATTGAGAGGAACTCCCACTATAATCACTGTTTTCAAAAGCATCCCATCCATCGGAAATTGCTGAAATTATGTCAGTCGTTTTGTCCATAATTCCTGAGAGGGTTACTTTCATTGGATTTGTCTTAACCGAACTGTTATGATTAATAATTAATTGTTTGGTTACGCTCGTTGTTGTGGGTGAATATCTTATGGGAATCGCTTGAGATTTTCCCGGTTGGATTATATGAGAGGTCACACCATCAACAAAGGAGAACTCACTAGAAGAAACAGAAAAATCTATTTCCAAATCAAAACCGGAATCCGCATTGTTGGTGACGGTTAAATCCATATCTTTATAACCGCCTTCTTCCACCATCCCAAACTCAAGGACATTGGGTGAATAAGTAAAAGAAACAGGGGATACCCCTTCACCATTTATATACATTTCAGCAAATGATTCTTCATTCGACACCGTTAGTTTCGCTGTATAAGATTCCACTGATGAAGGTCGGAAGGTAATATATATTTCCTTCGATTCATTTTTTTGCAGCGTCAGTACACCATTAAAATCCATCGTAAATTTAGGAGAATCCATAATATTAATTTCACCGGTAAATGCACCCGTCGAATTATCCGTATTTTTTATGCGAACTTTCTGTGACATGATTTGATTCGCTTCAACTTTACCAAACTGAAGTTCGGTTGGTTCAAATATTATCTCATAATGGGGATCCACTTTGTCTTCACAGGCGAACATGAAAAGGAGAAACGAAAAGGCTAAGAAAAATATGTTCCGCAGATTCATCTGGATAATACCATTTTTTTGGTATGGGAAAATCCATTGGATGAAATACGATAGAAATAGACACCGCTAACAGCTGGTGTACCCTTTTCATTGTTTCCATTCCATAAAATTTGATACCGGCCTGCGGGCTGAAATTGATTAACTAACGTAACCAATTCCCTTCCAAGAATATCGTAAATCATTAATGAAACAGATCCACTTTCAGGGAGATCATAATGGATCATTGTCTCCGGATTGAATGGATTAGGATAATTTTGAAACAATGCATATTCCGTTGGTATGAGTAAATTATCATTTATGGCCAATGGCATACCGCTTCCACGACGAATTAAGGTATATTGGCCTAAATGGGAGCCAACTCCTTCGATCCGTTTTCTGTCATCAGAAACAAATGATCTTAACTCACGCCAGGACTCACCATCCCAGTATCCAATGGACACATCTTCAGGGTTATGGTGACCAACATCCATTGCTATTCGGGCACCATTCGCCAGTTCTTTTCCCACAGGACTTACTGTATAAATTGAACTCAACTTTTCCGGTAATGAAGAAAGCATCATTGGGGTCGACGGGTTCATATCATCACTGCCAATAATGATATAACTATTTTCAGGTAAACTATTTTCCGGAATGTTCATGATAAAATTATCGTCCCTGGAAACAATATCACCCCCAACTTTTGCCAATGTATAATTCACATTGTATGTAAAAGTCGTATCAATATTATCCCTACCGTATAGAAAAGTACCCCTGGCATTAATGTCCAAAGCACCGCTGGTAAAAAGCCGATAATTTTCTGTAACCAAAATACTATCATTTCCTGCCATTGATTGGGAACTAAGAATGGTTTCAATTCCATTATTTTTAGCCGTAATGACCATATTATCGGCACCCATAACAGAATTCCCAATAATGAACAAGTTTAGTTCATCTGTGAAGACGGGATTCTGCATAAACCCAGCGTTCAAATCAGGAATTGTTGAATCGGCAATATAAAATGATGCCCGCATAACATAGTTCCAACCATCAAGGGAGGTTCCACTGATGGAAAAACCCTGGAGTGGGTCCAAAACACCACTGCCATTATAATTATAGGCATAGGTATAGTTTTCGCCATTCACATTTTTATCCATGGCAAAGTAGGTCCCTACCGTATCATCATCAACAATACCAATAACAATTTCCCCAAGGTTGGATAACTTCTCTTTATAGGGGGTCATATCAATAACAGTCCAGTTTCCCGTGATACCTGACCTTTGGGTAGACCAATGGATTGGTTCCACAACATTTTCAACATTTCCATCATCGTCTAAAATATTCCACACATGGATATTAAAATCTTTATCGGCTCCAGCCGGTGTTCCTGAACCGGTAAATTCCTGGTCAAAGGCTACAATCAAACTTATTTTAACTAATTGGTTGATGGCCATTTTTGGATCAAATTTGACACCCCACCCCCAACCGGTATGATTATTCCCCCAACCAAGATAACCAAATTGACTCCCGTCTGAAGTTGTGAATAAATCTGCTGATCCATCATCATGGGCAATTTCTACAAAACCCGTCCAACCCGATGCATCTGTTCCTGTGGATACATAATCATACTTCATGGCAGTGTTTTGCTGATTCACCACAACAAAAACTGCGGTCCTTACTTTGAGGGAATTCTCGTGATAGACTAAATGTTTTACCCCATTAGAAAGTGTATTTACAACTGCAGATGAATCATTGAATTCTATGGATCGAAAATGGGGCGTCCCACTGGATGTTGCAGTAAATGTAATTTCCATTGAATCCACAGACGATTGGTATTCGACATAATTTGGAGAATAATTCATGAGAGAATTACCGGCCGATTCCACATTACCCGATATGTGTTTTTCGGTTGACCGGGCTCTCATGGGAAGCCATATATCATATCCATATTTCGGATCAAGGGCTTTATAATCCAAATAATTAGCAGTAAACCAATCCACGAGCCATTCTCGATATGATTTTCCCACACTGTGATTGGTTAACAATTGGTCAAATGCGCTCCAACTCTGCATGGCATTACCCCCGGCATTGAGCTGGACAAATTCTTTGATCGCCCCATCTCCCAATTGTTCTACATAATAGACTGTAAATAAAGATGCCATGGCATAATGGGCTGCATCGGACACCCATGCCCACCCAATTTGATCTGCCTGATTTAAATAATGCCCATGAGAAATATAATAACCCCCACAGACAATGGTGGCCATTTCACTCAATCCCTCATTGAATTGAACTGTTTCATATTTATCATAATTATAATGGATTAAATGCTGCAATTCATGGGATAATGTACCTTGGACGTAAGACACACTTGAGTGCGTATCTAAATAAACAATATCTCGTTGATTGCTTCCAGATTGATTGGTTTGATCTTGTCCTGTGAAATATCCGCCTGCCCCAGAGAAAATATCCGCAAATAAAAAATCTACAATGCCATCGCCGTCGTAATTTGGCGGTGATCCAAAATATTCCAATTCTAAATCGTATATGCCTTTAGAGGAATCTCGGGAACCTGCTGGCGTACTTTCTTCCAATAATTTTAAGTAATCTGCTGCCAGTGATGCGGATATATTTGATGAACTTGATAGTTCGACTGTATCCGCCCAAATGGCTGTGTGACTCCCCTTTGCCAGCATTTCTGCTACCACTTCCTCACTTTTAGTCCCGCCGGACCCGTCGTCAACCATCACCCAAAATTTTTGAATATCTCCCACATTTGAAGATTTATAACGGACCGGTGGAATTTGCATTCGGCCATACACATCCGGATATTCCGATTTCATTCTCGCCATGTGGTTTTCCATAAACTCATCAGTAATCGTTGGAACCGCACACAACGGTAGGATCGGTGCCTCTTTTATATAATCAATGGGACCGGAGCTTATGGTGGCCCGACCATCCTGAGCAGGAATCAGACTCATGGATATACTTATGATCAATATGGCTATGTATTTATTCACAATGGGATTACCTCGAGGGTGTAAAATTATAATTTATCATTCCATGAACCAACTTGTTATTTTGTTTTTTCTCTCGGGAGCCTCTCATCCATATCCGCAACCACATACGCCATAACAGCCATGGTTGCCACACATCTATTAAATTCATCCTGATCTAATTTATCCCAAGTATCCGCATTGGTGTGATGATACCAAAAATATTTAGAACCCTCAACTCTCAACCCCATACCGGGAACTCCTTCACGCATGATCGGTCCAATATCAGCTCCACCACCGCCTTTCGTAATAATACCAGATTCTATTGGTGTCAATAGGGTACCAATATCCTGCAATATGGCTAATGCATCATCAGTTCCACTAAATCCAAATCCACTGGGTTTAAATACGCCCGCATCGGATTCTATGGCTAAAATATGATTATCCAATGATGCCATATGGGCATCCCTATAGGCGTTGCCACCCCGTAATCCGTTTTCTTCATTTGTCCATAAAACCACCCGAACGGTTCGCTTTGGACGAAGACCTAAATCCTTCATCAATTTTACCGCCTGCCAAGCAGCAACACATCCGCCGCCGTCATCCATGGCGCCCTGACCTACATCCCAGGAATCAATATGGCCACCCATAACAATCACCTCATCAGGATACACACTACCTTTGATTTCCGCCACCACATTTCTTGAGGGCGAATCATCTTCGTAATGACCTTCCATCTGCAATTTGATTTTAACCATTTGACCTCGGGCTGCCATTCGACCAATCATGGCTGCATCCTCTACCGTAATTGCAGCATGGGGGATTTTTTCTACGCCATCTTTATAATGGCTATTTCCTGTATGGGGCGTATTCATTGAGAAAGGACCCACCGATCGAATAATACTGGCCAGAGCTCCCACCTCCGCTGCCGCAACGGCTCCTCGGGAACGATACTGCACCGTTTTTCCGTAATTGGTAAATGGAACATTAAAAAGGACTATTTTTCCTTTTGCTTCATTGGCCCTTTCCGTTAATTCATCAAAACTTCCCACCACCATAACTTCCGCCGTAATTCCCGATGGTGGTGTACCAATACTTCCACCAAGTCCCAGCATGGCCATATCCTTTTTCCAGGGAGCAATCATTTGAGCTGATTCATTCCCGCGAACCCACTTGGGAACCATTACATGTTCCCCATGAACGTTTTCTAATCCATCCTTCTCCATTTCCGACAGAATCCAGTCAATGGCATTTTCTAAATTTTCACTACCGCTAATCCGAGGACCAAAAGTTTCACACATTTCTCCTAACCTGAGAAATCCAGCAGTATCGGACATGGCCACATCAATCAATTTTTTGCCATCTGATTGATATTGTTTTGCAACAGACCCTAAGACTATATCTGATGTACTTGACGAAGGTTCGTGTGATATATCAACAAATCTTATATCTTGTCTCGAAGCTTGTGGCGGTTGACATCCAATGAATATTGGAATTAAGAGGGTAATAAAATATGTTTTCATATGTTCTCCAGAATTAGGTTAAAAATACATTAAATATCATCATTAAAAATGGAATGTCAAAACACCGACCATAATCAATATGAAATAGTTCACCAATACGGCAGCACCTGCATAATCTTTAGCAAATCGCTGACCGAATATTAGTGCAACTAAATTAATTCCACAAAGCAATAGACCATAAAGGAGAAAATTGAAATCATGATAAATAATGCCGTAGGCAACGCCAATAAAACATAACAATCCACCAGCTACCTCAAGAATTGTAATAACGATAAGTAATACTGGTACTGTATTTCTGAAAAATGTTTGTGAGAAATGGTCGGTTAAAAAACTAAGATTTCCCTTCCAGTCTGTTACTTTATCCAGACCGGATTGAATAAAACAAATTCCCAAAAATGCACCAATGAGAATTTGAACCAATTCAATGATTGAGTACCCTAATAATGTCATCATTTATTGTCTCCTTCATTAAAAAAAATTGTGCCTGAGATTTCATCTTTATGGTGAAGGTAACGGAACGATTGAAAGAGAATAAGGATAATAAAAAGAATTAAAAGACTTTCTAAAACCCTTATAAAAAACAAAACCCCATTCCGAAAAATCAGAATAGTGTTTTTACGAGCGAGAGACGAGATTCGAACTCGCGACATCCACGTTGGCAACGTGGTGCTCTACCAGCTGAGCTACTCTCGCGATTTAATAAATTTTTCAATAATCAAAAATTTAAGACGAGATTTCCAGATTTATCGGGACGACATCCACGTTGGTCCCAAATCTTCGGGAGTGTTCTACTCCCGACCCGTCGGGAGGCTACTTATCCGTCCCAATCACTATTAATAATATTGCGGGTGGGCTCTCGCATTAATTTATGGAGAAAAATAACTCCATTTAAGCGGCGCAAAGTTAATGGTGTTTATAAAATCGTCAAACGGGTTTTGGAAAGAATTCCAATCTTTTTTCATTCCGATATAAAATCACGAATGACATGACTAAATAAGCAATATCTCTTAGAATCGTTTCCAATCCAATATTATCACCTGTTTCTGTTGATACAGAAAAACAGCCGCATTCAATACTAATCCCTCTAGCCAGCGCTTGGGAAATGGCAAAGATGAATACAATATTCATCACGATGCACATAATGGCTGCACCATCCACCATGATCCCGGCGATTAAGCAAACGCCTACCAGGAGTTCCAGCCAGGGCAATACCATGGCCATCATATTTTCTAACCCAAAAGGTACCGCATGATAATTACCAATAGCGGTGGCGAAAGCAGCAGGATGAGCAATCTTATCCCAGCTTGCATATATAAATATGATCCCGATAATTAATCGGAAAAAGAAAACAATCTGCACTTTAAAATAGCGTGTCATTCGTCCGACTCACTTGGATATTCCGCTTTTGACCATTCCAGCCAACCCCCTTTAAAGACATACAATTTATTAAATCCAGAATCCTGTAAATCATATGCCAAGTCTTCACTGTCACCACAACCTGGATCACCGCAATAAACCACGAGAGGCGCATTCTTTTCCTGGATTGCTTCAATTGAAAAAATGAGTTCCATTAAAAATGCATTTTTAAGCGCCCCCTGAATATGTCCTGCGGTATAATAGGCATCATCCCTCGCATCCACAAAAAGAATACCACCATCAAAAAGATTTTTTGCTTGGTTCAAAGATATGGCTAAGAGAACGGGATCATTACTTTCAGTTTCTTGTGCAATGGAATCAGCAATCTCTAATTCCGGTGCAATCCATGGAATCGCATCACCCCTAACTAAATTGGAACCAAACCCAATGATACAAGAAAATAATATAAGAAACGCCGCTTGACCGATTGGGGTGCGGATATTCATTAATTTAAACTTTGGAGGCCCTTTTTATCTAAGGTGTTGCAGGTTTTTAACGTTTCATCTACAACAGCCAATAGGGTTTTTTCACTGGCCACACCGCGTCCCAATGGGATTAATGAGTAAAAGGATGTATTAAGCCCATCAAGCAAAGCTGATTTTGATTTTGTTAATCCATCTTTGTATTGGCTTACCATATTTAAAACATTTGGATTATTTTTATATATTTCTTCTAAGGGTCGATTTGGATCCCGTTTTTGCAAGTTATTTAATCTTTGTTCAAAAATGGAAACCGTCATCATAGCACTTGTCACATCTTTGATGGGTTGGGTGTTATCCGCAATATCCACGTCAAATCGGCCCACATACTTACCCTGAATGCCAAAACCATATGTAAGCGGCAACCGAGGATCTTGCGATTTTTCAGGACGGGTGCGCGTTGTTTCTCGACTGAGATAAATATAATCTACTTCCGATAAGTCATCCATTGCATTAAATGCCTGGACTCTCGTGGAATTAAATAACATGACCAGCAGATCAACCTGAGGTCTTAATTCTGCTATTTTCATTTTAGCCGATTCAACATAATCCTTTACTTCAATGGCTTTTTCTGCTGCGGGAAGAGCTGTCGTAATACCAAATACACCAATTTTTAATCCATTCTTTTCGATTATTTTATGTGGAATAAAAGCCAATTCTTCTGTGCCGGCTTTTACGATATTTGAGGACATAAAATTCGTGCCAAATGTGGTTTTCATTTCCTGAAGAAATTCATATCCTGCTGCCAGATCAAAATATCCTACGTTATAAATATAATCACCCATCGTTGCAGATGATTCTAAAAGGGTCTTCGCTTTAAGTTTGGATGATGCTTCTTTCCCCACGACAAGGTAGTAGTTATCAAACAATGCATCACCTGCATCTAAAAGAATGGGGTCAACACCACTATCTTTTACCTGACTAATATAAGTAGATCTTCTGGGCAGACCGCCCAGTGGATTGGCCTTTCATCCGCAGGGGTCAAGCTGACCCCGAACATTCGTTGTAAC
>JYMV01031397.1_pt1 | contig 14224 bp, 12 predicted proteins | sample 338911 | NCBI WGS metagenome assembly JYMV01 (sample SAMN03354496, study PRJNA234377) | hydrothermal vent metagenome | biome: Deep sea; feature: Hydrothermal plumes at the Eastern Lau Spreading Center, Western Pacific Ocean; material: Seawater | place: Tonga | collected 2009 | depth 2000 m m
GCCCTGAACGTTACGACGGAGATTCAAGAGTTACCAACACTATTCATATAGGCATCGCCGAGCGGTATGACCTAGCCACTACCGCAGGTGGATACCAGGAGATGGCGGGTGATTACCTATATTACAATGGCCGTACCTCGAAACTCTCTGAGGGTAGTTGGGGAATCATCCGCGTCCACGACAAATTGCAGAAGGATCTCAAACCGCTTCCGGGTAACGAGAAACCTAGAAAATCTGCTAAGCAGCTTTGTCCGAAAGGTGCCCCGGTTAAAAATTTCAGCGTGGTCGCTGTTAATACCAGCTTGAAGTTTAATCCAAACACCGAGGATGAGATAGAAGTTGATTTTGAGAGGAAGCTACTGCTTACTAATGCCGATGCCAAGATCTTTGCTCTTGAAGGCGAAATGGCGAAAGCAGCGGTAGATGGGAAGCACCCTCATCCGTTGACACTACGTGCCAATATTGGGGAGTGCATTAAGATTAAGCTAACTAATCGTTTGAAAAAAAGTAATGCCTCTATTCACGCGAATAACATCGCGTTTGATCCCCTGGATTCTCAAGGGATCAATGTAGGCAATAATCCTGGTGACCAGACGGTTAAGCCTGGTAAATCCAAGGTATACACCTTCTATGCGCATAAGGATTTCAATATCAATGGAGCACTGCTCTGGGATTTTGGAGATATCACTGATAACATTCGAAGTGGTATGTATGGTGGTATCATCATTGGTCCCAAAGGTTCTGTTTACCGCGATCCGGAAACCGGGAAAGATATTTCCTTGGGTAACTCTTGGAAGGCAGACGTGATCATCGACAAATCCTATCCGGAAAACCAGGACCTGGAAAACTATCGGGATTTCGCGTTGTACTTTCAGGATGAGGACAACATCCTGGGCACGTCATTTATGCCTTACCTGCAGAACGTTGCGGGACTCACGGGCGTAAACTATCGACTCGAGCCGTGGACTTATCGCGAAGATGAGGGTTGTGAATTTGGTAATATGTTCACAGCTTGTGTTGCCGCAGATGGAGATCCGGCGACTCCTGTGCTGAAAGCGCATGCAGGGGATCGTGTCATGATCAACGTGTTCGGTGCTCACAACGAGCAGAACCAGATGTTTAATTTGGATGGTCACCAGTGGCGTCGTCATCTCAATCAGAAAGGCTCTGATATGATTGATGTCGAGCAGTTTGGCGGCGGTGAGTACATCCAAGCGTTCATTAACGCTGGCGGTACATACAGCAACCCGGGAACTTATCTGTGGTTGAATGCACGTACACCTTACCAGCAGGCCGGCCAGTGGGGCTATTTCAAGGTGCTGCCCGCAGGTGAGCGTTCTATCCTACCTTTGGGTGGTGCGGCACCAAAAGCTGGAAAGACAGCTTCTAAAGGAGCCGGAGACGACGTGTTATCAATGAATCAATAATTGATAACGTTTACATTGCAATGTTACAGGGGGACCCGTAGGGCGGGCTCCCCTGTTTTTCGTTTTTTTTTAAATTGTGATAGACTGCTTCGCATTCCGTCGCAACGTAAAATCGTTTTACGTTAGTTAGCCGAATTTTGGTGTAATTGTTAAATTTTAGGAGGGAACTAGGAGATGAAAAAAGTTTTAGTAGTATTAATGGCGCTGATTGTTTCCATCGCTTTTGCGGGGACAAGCTTTGCGGCCAAGAAAAAGAAGGGTTACGTAGAAGGCACTGCAGGCGCCGGTTCGGTCACTGGTGTTGTTTCATTGAAAGGTAATGCACCTGCGCCAATTATGGAAGATCTCAGTAAAGGAAAAAACGTTGAGTTTTGTATTACTCATCCAGATGCAAAAGGCAATATTCGCGCACGCGTGAAAGTCACGACTGCTGGTGGAAAACTAAAGGACACGGTTGTTTTTATAGAAAAGATTGAAACGGGTAAACCCTGGGGAGACTTAGGGAAAGCCCATTTTGATTTTAAAAAATGTGATATTGTCCAGAAAGTTCTCGCAGTTAGAAAGCCTTCCAAGGCCGAAGCCAAAGCCAATGGCACAAAAGCCGAAGGCGGAGTTATGACCGTCACAAACAATGATCCTGAAATTCTGCACAACCCGCATGGTTACTCTATTGCTGGTGCAAATCGTAAGACCCTGTTCAACAAACCTCTGCCTAGCCAGGGTGATATTGCAAGGGTGACCAAGAATATCAAGCGTTTGAAACAGAAAAAAGACAAGCATTTCTTCCTGCAGTGTGACCAGCACAACTTTATGGAAGCAGACGCTCGTATTGTGTGGAACCCGTACTATTCGATTACGGGCGCCGATGGGGTTTTTAAGATTGACGGTATTCCGGCAGGTAAATACAGAGTGACCGCTTGGCATCCCTATGCAGGAGAGTCAAGCCAGGACGTAACGGTTGGTGCTGGCGCTGCCAAAGCAAACTTTACACTTGTAGCTAAGAAACTCAAGGCAAGCCCACCGCCAGACAAGTGACCGCTTGGGACCTAGGTGGAGTAAGTCAGGAAGTTGCCGTTGGTGCTGGCGCTGCTAAGGCCAACTTTACACTCGCTGCAAAATAATTTTAGTTAAAAGCTAGTTGAAAAGATTTATTTTAAAGAGCAGTGCCGGAACAATTGTTCTGGTGCTGCTTTTTTTATGGTTGTATAACTTTAAATTATTTCAACCATAAACCTCCCTCCCATTTTTTCTAATAATTCGTTAATGATTATATTTAGATTTTAAGCTAATATTCTTGCTTCGGAATTAGTCCAATGTAAAAAAAATCTAAGGCTATGCGAAGTTTCTTGAAATATTTCCTACTGATAATTTGTTTTACGTTTAATGTTGAGTCTCTCTTGTGGGCCAGTGTGGAGGATTCTCCCCCCCGGAAGCTTAATGCCTCACCCGAACTTTTGGGGAAAGGGAAGTTTCTATTTCTAAAGTTTTGCGCTCATTGTCATGGCAATCGAGGTGGAGGAGATGGATTCAATGCAGAATTTCTTGATAAGGACCCTGCAGAGTTATCTAATTCAAAATTTTTGGCCAAACGATCCAACGAAAAACTATTTCGAGTTATCAGTATAGGGGGCGCGAAGGTAAAGAAGTCCCATTTGATGCCTGCTTTCGGTCATACATTGTCTGGAGAGGAGATCTGGTCACTAGTTGTATTTATTCGATATTTGGGTAACGACAAATCTCCGGTGGTGGTTCCCAAGGATGTTCAGTCGGATCGGCCCTTGGAGCCTGTGCTGACGAGACCGGACATGCTTTCTTTTTCGAAATGGTTTGCTGAAAAGGGTCAAAAAAAGGAACAGGTAGATTTTGGCAAAATTTTGGTTACGAATAAAAAAAGTTGTCTTGGTTGTCATCAATTAAACGATGAAGGAGGAAGAATTGGTCCGAATCTGAATCGTTCTTCATTCAACTATAAACCAGAGTGGCTCTACGCTTGGATTTCGAATCCGCAGAATTTTCGACCTGGCACAAAGATGCCCAACTTAGGGCTCGAACCGGAAGAAGTTCGTGCTATCACCTCATTTTTGGTTTCGTTTCAAGCGGAAGAGGGTGATGAAAAATTTGAAACTCCTGAGGATTGGAAACAGTATTTATCTGCCAAGGGTGATCCTAAGAGAGGTGAAAATATTTTTTACGATTCAGAAGGAATTGCAAACTGTTCTAAATGTCATCTTGTCAAAGGGCGGGGCGGTGCAGTCGGTCCGGACCTTAGTTATGTAGGTACCAGTAGAACACGTAAATTTCTTCTTGAATCGATTCTAAATCCTAGTGCAGTCATTACACACGGATATCAGACGGTCATGATTTTGACTAAGAATCAAAAATTCATTACTGGAATTAAAAAAAATGAAGATGAGTCAGGTTTCGATATAGTGGATAAGGAGGGAAAAAACTTGTATATCTCTAGAGAGAAGATTAAGAAGTTCAAAATCCAGAAAATTTCCTCAATGCCTGGCAATTTGGGTGACTTGCTTAAGGTTAAAGACGTCACGGATGTGCTAGCCTATCTTGAATCGTTAACCCTGCCTGTCATCACCAACTCTGAGAACTAAAAGGCTTTATTTCCTTTATTCTAATATCATATTGAACCAGCTGGAAATTACCTTTTTGCTTCCAGTTTCCCCTGCTGAACCGTTCCATATGTTAAAGGCTATCGGAGTAGTTTGTCCTGGCTGAAGCTGGATATCGATCTCAGCGTCTGATGTAGTGAGTGGACGTTTCATCACTAGAAAGTATCGTCCATATTTGAAGCTGGCTTTTGAGGTGAGGTTTTGATTTTTTCGATACCTTTAGCAGTCATTTCTATAGCCTTCATAGGGTGAGAACTCCATTTCCACAGGTTGACAGGGTGTTCCGAGTCGCCATTTAAAAAATAGGGTTGTCCATTACCATCACCAATAGAGGCAGGGAATTGGATAGCAATAGAATCGGGAAATTCTTGTGGTTCGAGTTCCTCTGTTTGTTGTTGCTCCTCAGGTTCATCTGTTTGAAGGTGTGCTGGTAGAGGAGGAGTAGGTGATTCTTCAACGGTAGTTGATTTTTTTAAAATGGGGTCAACCGTAGGATCGTCCCAATGGAGATAAAATGCGATATCTTTACCATTATGCATTGCCTTGACAACAACATGATCGACGATAGGATATTTTACTTTTTTTGATTGGATGATTTGCCCACCTAGCGGAAAAAAATTAGAGTCAATGGTGTTCCAAATTGAGTCAAGAGGGCCAGACGGCAATGGTCCATCTATTTTTTTAATTTTGAAAGTTGTTGGAGTTTCAGGTTTTTGCGATGGAGATAACGTTTGTACATAGTGGACCAGGTCCCAAATTTGTTCGTCCTTAAATATTCTCGGGGAAAACCTTGGCATGGCAGTTAGTGAGAGGCCGGTGCGCAGTGTTTGGAAAATTTGTTTACGTTTGTCACCACGACGAAACTTCCAGGGTTTGCTTAAGTTACGAGGCCAAATGGCGTCAGTTGCTATATTGACAATCTTTTTGGTGGATGCCCCATCACTTCGTCCCTTTATCCCGTGACAGGCCGAACAGTTTTGAATGAATAGTTCTTTTCCTCGTTCTAGACTGGCAAGTGTGAATTTTGGAGGATCGGGTATTACTACAATCTTATGAGTCTTTCCTTTTTTGATAAACTTTGCAAATTTTTTCGATAAGCTTTTTATATATAGGACCAAACTGTGTCGGTCATTCTCTGAAAGGTGTTTCCATGATGGCATGGTTGTTTCTTTTGATCCGTTTGTGATTGCATCAAACAAATCTTTGTCTGTGGGAAGCTTTCCAAAAGGTGTAGAACGGATCTTGATATGACCCTTGATGAAATTTCTCGGAAACGGGCTAGATACTTTTGCGCCAGGTCCATCGCCAGTACCATTTCCCCCATGACAAACAGAACAGTTTGCAGAATATACTTTTCTCCCATTTTCAATAGATGGTTCTGAAACATTTTGAGTTGTAGTTGTGGAGAGTTTGTTGGATTTTTCGTAAATAAAATGAATAACTTTCCATACTTGATCCTCCGTTAGCACACCTTCCCATGAAGGCATTGCTGAATTCCAAGGTTCATATTTTTTTGGTAGTCCGGGCCCGCCTTTCATTATGCGCCAATATGCATACGATTTAGGTTTATTTAGAATAGATTGAGGATGTAAGAAGTTAGCAGGTGGAGGGGAAAAACTTTCACTATATAAACCTTTGCCATTGAGTAGGTCTCCATGGCAAAGAACACAATTTTCAATATATATCTTTGATCCATCAAGAAATGCTTGATGGGATTCTGTGATTGGATTTTTTAGGTTTTGGAGCGATATACTTTTGTCATTTACCTGAATGGTCGAAGGCATTTCGATTGAACCTGGGTCATCAAATGCCAAAATATTTGAACTCTGACTTGAAAAACCGACACTAAAAACGAAAATAAATAAATACGTTTTAGTTATAGCGGTTTTCAGTGCCATTCAATGCTATCTTCCGAGTTCTCTGCCTTTAGCAGTTCCAGGGTATACGGCATCTTTTTTGATACGCCCAGATTTAATGGTTTCGTACAGAGGTCGGGTTACTTTGTTGCCATTGAATTCAAAATTTACATCGACGGTCCCATTCTTATCAATACGGATTTTTTGAGATTGAGGTTTCATTAAATAATGCCATGCGTTTAGAACGTAGTCTCCTGGAGGGATATTGTCTATCTTAAATTCACCGCCAAGTTTTGTGACAAAGTAATAGGGGTTTTGAACACGGTATCCCCATGTTTGCATGAACTCATGCATTCCACAGATCATTTGAAATATTTTATATTTTTTTTGAAAAGTCACTTTCCCGTCGGTCGTTTCTTCAGGTGGGACGGGAAGGTTTTGAATGATTTTTCCGCGCTCCGCTTGATATACCTGGCTATTGTGCATTACAGCATCTAAGTTGTTAACCGTAAACTCTTCACCCTGACGAACCACGTTAACATCCGGGGAGAACTTACAATCTTCAGAGTCAATTATAATAGGTTTTTTGTTAAACGGTTTTCCTGCCTCAACATGTTCCAACGTAACAATCACATCTTTTAAGCCCCCATCCTCAGAAATTTTAAAATCATCAAGAACTCGGTTCATTTCGTCATCGGTATCGACTTCTGCGCACATATCAATATTTGGGAAAAGAATGAGGTGATAAACCCGTGGATAGGGCATTTCCCCGGTCATGATAGCTTTACCTTGGATAGTTCCCCCGTCAGCGACATCCATTGCCTGATACGCTTTGCTCTCTGCACTTAGGGAGGCGAATGATAATAATGCGGTAACAAAAATGATAGATCTGAGCTTCATAACGGTGCTGTCTCCCTGATGTGATATATAACGGTATTTAGTCTATAGGTATTTATCGTCTTGCTTCTTCCTGAGGTACTTCCAAAAAATCGAAATTGATATTGAGCCCATCATTTCCAACAGTGATACTTTTAGTTATACTTCCAAGTGTTTCATGCCATGCGGTCAACTCATATTTTCCCGGTGGGACATCAGGGATCTCAAAAGATCCGTCACTATCTGAAACAGTTGAATATGCATTAGGTGTGACGACAATCCAAGCCCTCATCCAGTTGTGTAGATCACACTCCACTTTTATGATTTCAGCTTCCTCCATTTCTTGAGAGTATGCGTCTTGGCCCGGAAGAAACATGATGTTAATTGGGTCGTTTTCAAAAGAATAGGTATGGATATTGTGGTTGATTGGATCACTTGTGTGAATTTTCAGTTCTGAGTTGACGGGTATGGCAATTACATGGGGTTCGTACTGGCATTGCTTCTGATTCAACTTGTATTCACCACGTTTCTTTTTCAATTTTTTCCCATGGAGTGAAATGACAGAATTTCTAACTCCTTTATTATCAATCAGTATAGATTCATTTGGGATATCCGAACCGCAGGCCTTCTTATACTGCCCTGTTTTATAAGGTTTTAACTGTTCTATCTTACCTGAAAACATAGTGACACCTTTTATAGAGCCGCAAAATGCTGATCCGGGCATTAGAAGAACAGCAATTACTAAGAATGGTATGATTTTCATGGAAGAGAACTCTCAAACCCTTTGTTTTTCGTCAGTTTTAATATATATATGCAGCCAAGTCAAGGCCGAGTTATTATCGCAAAAACAAACTTTTAGGGTATAACAGGTGGTTTAACAAAGAGTTTTTATTTCATTTAGCAGAAGGCGTATATCGATTGTGCTTCCATAGTAATTTCAGCTAGTTTAAAATGATCAAAATAACCACAATACCTTAAAGCAACAGATCTTTTTATTGCTCTCTTTATTCCGGTTTGCATTAACAAGGAGTCCAGCAATGTATAAAACTTTGGTTTTAGCATTTTTATCGATACTACTTTTGGCTCAAAATGCTTATGCGAAGGTTCCTCTTGCAGATGATCCAGCACCGAACTTTTCATTGACCTCAGTAGCCGGCAAAAAGGTAACTTTGTCTGACTTGAAGGGGAAAGTTGTCTTGGTGGGCATGTTTCATATTTGCGTGCCGTGTATGAAGCAGGCCTTAGAATTTAACAAGGTTCGAGACCAACTTTCTTCTGAAAAATTAACTATTTTGGGAATAAATACTAGCGGAGATTCCAAAGCGTCGGTTGTTAATTACCTCAAGGGGTTTCCTGAAAGTGTAAAGTTTTCTTATCTGCTGGATCCAGACCAATCAGTGCATAAGAACTACTCTCAAAGGGATATGCCAACAGTACTGATTATTGACTCCGAGGGAGTCATTCGGGCACGGGTACCTTGGGTGGGAGCAGATCAGCTAGTTAAGTTTCTTAAGAAGTTATTGTAAAAAAACCCCGTATTTAAATCACTTTTTAAGCATGAAAAAAGTTAAATCAGGTTAAATGCTTTTTTCAGCTTTGAATTGGTAAAACCTAAAAGCAAGAGCCGCGATAGTTACGCACACCATCCCTATAAGAACCATGATTGAGGGAACGATCAAGGCCACTGAAAGCGGGATATTATGTAAAAGCCATTCCATTATTTTTTGGAGTCCAAACCATGACTCGGGGTTACTTAACCACTGGGCCGCGAGTGTATTTCCAAATAGGGGGTTGAATACTTCTATAATGGCAAACTCTGACCATACGCCACTTTTTATCCAGAGAAATATCTGGTAGCCTACAAGCCCCAATCCGGAAGCCAAAAATAGCGAAGCAAGGGACATGATTCCAAGAGTTATGCATCCACAAAAAAAATCTACGGGGGTAAGTTTTGATATAAAAAACCGTAGTTCTTTACTCACTTTGGAGATAGCTTGGCTTGCAATTTTTTGTAGATTCATTTTTAATTCTTCGTAAAACTCTTTAGCGTTATCCAGGTTTACATTGATCCATTGCATCCATGACATGTGATCTGATTCTTGATCTTCATATTTGGTTTGAGTCATGGTACCTCCTGCCAGAAAAAAGTTTTCCTAGCCGATAAATTATGGTTTTGGGATCAGCCAGGTTGTGTGTCTATAGGATAGCGTAAAATTCAACTAAATTCATTCTTTAGAGAATATAAAGTGAGTGAAAGGCCTAAGCCTTAGTCGATTGAATCTATTGGTTGAGTAGGAAGGCTTGGATTTTTGGTTTTTTATTTCTGGCAAAGAAACTTGTTTAATAAAGCTTTTGTGACAAGCTGATTTGCGCGAAGTTTCAATGCATTCGAATGATTTTCGTTTATATATTCAATTACTATTAAGGATAATTCTCCCTTGGTTATTTTTTTTGGCGGGCAAAATATCTGTGGCGAAGCTACGCTGAGCGCATTGGCGTTAGCAGTTATATAGCCTAAACAATAACCCCTGCTAAATTCTTCTTGTTTTTTAATGTCCGTAGTGACTTCTCTTTTTCTGCTAGCCTTGAATTTGTCCTTGCCTGCTCTAAATTTGTCCCAGGTTTTATTTGTATTTTGACTTTTTAGACTAGCACACTTGTTTAAAAGGTCGGCTCCATTGTCGGCCCTTACTTTATAAGGTATAAAATATAACAAACAAAACAATGAAACTGTCGCCGACCAAAGTAGAGTTCTTTTCACAGCACACCTTCCCATAGAAGTTCTCCTGTCGCTTGCAAGTTGGTTTTGCTTAATGTCGAGTGGCTTTTCTTAATTGGTATTTTTGTACGGCGCGATTATGTTCTCTAAGATTGGATGAAAAATGATGACTTCCATCCTTCCTAGAAACAAAGTAAAGATGGTTTGACGTGATTGGATTTAATGCGGCAACTATCGATTTTATCCCGGGGCTAGCAATAGGTCCGGGTGGAAGTCCTTTATAGCGATATGTGTTATAGGGCGAATCTATATCAAGGTCCTTTTTACGTATATTCCCATCAAATTCTTTAATGGCGTAGATAACGGTAGGATCAGTCTGTAGGCGCATGTTTTTACGAAGGCGGTTGTGAAATACAGAGGAGATATGTTTTCGTTCATCATTCATTCCGGTTTCCTTTTCGATCAAGGATGCCAGGGTGATAACTTCGTGTAGGGACATGTCTGAGTTTTGGAGTTGCTCGAATATTTTCTGGTTTGCTATCTGTTGCTGGAAAGTGTTTAGCATGGTCTGAATAACCTTTTGTTCAGTGGTGTGTTTACTGAAGTGATAAGTCTCAGGAAAGAGATAACCTTCTAACGAGCCAGAAGTTATATTTAATGTTTTTATAAGGTCCTTGTTTCTACTTTCTTTGATGAATTTTTCTTTATCTATTGATACTTTTTTAGCAAGTAGTTCCGCGATTTCTATAATACGGTAGCCTTCGGGGATGGTGATCGGATGTAGGACAGTTTTTCCACTGGTGATAGCCTTAAGTATGTCTATGGGAAGCATGGATTGATTTAGCTCATATTCTCCTACTTGGATGTGGGTCTGTTTTTTGCGAATACTAGCAAGCAAGCGAAACGCACTGGCATTCTTGATTAGATTATGGTCTTTAAGGTCATCAGATATTTGTTTTAGAGTTGCGCCCGGTGGGATGCTTATGGGTATGGCCTGTGTACTTTCTCCTGCAGGATTTGATATCTGGTAATAAAAGAATCCTGAGAGGACCCAGATAAATAAGACCAACCCTGCAAATAGAGGGAAAAGATTGGGTTTGATTGGTGACTTCATGGGCTGAGTCAGTCAGTTCCTGTTTTAAGAGTTGCTATTTTGAAACTGTTTTGTTGAGTTTTTAAGCTTTAAAGTCTTTTAATTTTGAAAGAAAGCGGTCGTTTTCACTTTTCGTGCCCACGGTGACACGCAGGCAGTTATTCAGTTTTGGATGCGAACTTAGATTGCGGACTAAGATTCCATTTTTGCTAAGGTATGTGAATATATTATTGGCTGATTTTTCTGTTTTAAATAAAATAAAATTAGAGTCAGATGGGAATGCAGTGACTAACTCTACCTTCTGAAGTTCGTCTAATAATCGATGACGTTCATCAACAATGGAGTCAATCTGCTCTTGGACCGATTCAAAATTGGTTATTAAGTGTTCAGCAAAGGTTTGAGATATGGTGTTTGAATTATAGGGCAACCGAACCTTATTTATTTCATTGATGACCAACGGGCCAGCCACGCCAAAACCCACACGCAGGGCAGCCAATCCAATTTTCGATAAACTCCTCAATACAACCAAGTTGTTGTGTTCTTCGATTTGATTGATAAAGCTTTTTCGAGAGAAGTCGTGATAGGCTTCATCGATCACAACTATGCCTTGAAAACTCTCAATGACTTTCTGCACTTGGATATCGGAAAAACAATTGCCTGTCGGGTTATTGGGATAGCTTAGAAAAATTATTCTCGAGTTATTTTCTTCGGCTGACCGTAAAAGTGCATCTGCATTAAAATTCCATTGACTATCAAGAGAAATGCTAGCTGATTTAATGCTTAGGCTTTGCGCTATGATTGAATACATGGCAAAAGTGGGCTCGGGAAATATAATGGTATCCCCTTCTTGGCAGAAGACTTGAAGAAGGAATAGGATAATTTCGTCAGAACCATTCCCAATAACCAGGCGTTCGGTTTTGATGTCTAACCGATTTGCAATAGAATCTTTAAGGGCCTTGCTGTCAGGATCTGGATACCTGTTTAATTGTAGTTTTTGGAGCGATGCTGAAAACAGATCGAGCAGTTCTTTTGAAGGAGGGAATGGGTTCTCATTTGCGTGTAATTTTATTTCACAGTCGTTATCTTCGACATGATAAGGCTCTAGTGAAAGAACGTTTCTCTGAATCAATTTCATTAAGTCCACGCTGGACATCAACTGTTCACCCTATCATTCATTAGATTTTTGAAGTCGGGGGAAGATGGTTTATATCGTTCTTTTCGGGAATGCTCTGCCGTAATAATTGAAATGAGATTGTTGGTGGTTTCTTCTGTGTCGCTATTGGTCAATATGTAATCATAAAGTGGTGACTGCTGCATTTCTTTTTTGCTTGTTTCCAATCGGTCTTGAATTTTACTAGTAGATTCAGTGCCACGCTTGTTTAGTCTGGTTTTTAGTTCTTCTAAGGACGGTGGCATCATAAAAATAAAAATAGCTTTATAGTTGATGTCTCTTAAAGACTGCGCCCCTTGAACGTCCAGTTCAATTAACACATCTTTTCCATTGTTTAGATGGCGATTTACTGACTCGAACGCTGTCCCATAGTGTTTTTCAAAAACTTTTGCCCATTCAAGAAATTCTCCGCGTTTAATTTTTTCTTCAAATTCTTTTTGAGAAATAAAATGATAGGCAGTACCTTCCGCTTCTCCATCACGAGGTTCCCTTGTGGTGTGAGAGATGCTGAATTTAAGATCAGGAAGTTTTTGTTTTAGTAATTTGCAAACTGTGGTTTTTCCGGTTCCTGATGGAGCCGAGAGTATAAATATTATTCCGTTTGATTGCATGACTCAGACTCTTTTGTAGAATTTTGCTTTGTTGTTGGTGAAAATATATTTTTCTTTAGTTTATCGAGAAAGTAGTAAAAATTATTCGATGTTGGCTAATTGTTCTCGTGTTTTTTCCAGGCAACTTTTCATCTCTATCACTGCTTTGGACACTTCAAGGTCGATGGTTTTGGAACCCATTGTGTTTACTTCCCTATTTATCTCCTGTGTCAAGAACTCTAGTTTGCGTCCTTGTGGTTCATGTGAGGCAACTAATTTATTGAATTGCTCCAAATGGCTTTCCAGTCGAACAAGTTCTTCTGTGATATCGCAGCGATCTGCTAGTAAAGCTGATTCTTGGGCGATACGGGCTGGGTCAATTTCAATGCCAGCAGTTAAGGTCTTTATTTTTTCTTTTAGTTTTTCTTGGAATTGCTGAACAGTAATGGATTGTCTTGTTGAAACTGATTTTCCTAGTGCCTTAATACTGCTTATTTGATTGATAATATCTTTTTCTAGGTTGCCCCCTTCCTCTTCTCTCATTTTAATAAGATCATTAAGCGTTTTTTCGACTGTTTGCATTACTATTTCTTCACAGGAGTCTTCAGTTTTCTTGATTTCAGGTTTAACAACATCCCTTTGGGCTAAAATCGTATTAATATCAATTTCTCCTTTTAGTCCCAAGTCCCCCTGAATTTTTTTAAAAGCATTTAAGTATTCAGTAGCCAGAGAAAGGTTGGCGGTGACTTCAAGGTCAGTTTCGGAAGCACTATTTTTCCCTACAGCGATGCTAATATCAAATGAACCTCGTGCGCATCTGGATTTCACCATCTTCTTTAACGGTAGTTCAAGGGTGGCAAGTGACTTTGGTAGGCGGACATTGATGTCGATAAATCGGTTGTTCGTTGACCGAATTTCTACCTTACAGGTGAGGTCTTCGTTTTGATTTTCATGTCTGGAAAACCCAGTCATACTTTTAAGCATAAGTATCAATCAGGCTTTCTTAACAATTACTTTCAAGTGTCCATTAATTTTTTCCATAGAAAGCACTTCGTGCCCATCATTTTTAATACTTCTAGGAACATTTTTTTCTGGCTCACCTAGGTCTAGTAAAACCTCAAGACTGTCTCCGGATGACATGGTCTCTAGTTTAAGTTTTGTTTTAACATAGTTGAAGGGGCATTTGACTCCCAGCAAGTCTATTTTTTGAAGAGATTGGCTAGCGCCTTCTTTTTTATCATCACCGCCAACACGTATTCTTAAAGATTTATCAGATTGCATTTTGTTGTTAACATCCCGACACTCTTCAGCAAGTTCACCGCTGTTTTGCACCCACCATGAAACGATATCTTTGTTTGGTGTCGAGTTTTCTTTTTCATAGCGTTCGCCCATTTCAGCAAATTTTCCGGAAACAATCTCCATGTCAATGATGAGAGAGTGAAACTTTCTAATACATTCTAGGTCATCATTAAAATCCATTCCTTCTGTAACCAACAAAGCTCTTGCAGATGCGACGGTTGAGCGTTTTGCATGGTCCATCGCTTGAGAGTACTCTTTTTTCTCAAAGGCCAGTTTGCTTTGAAAATGAGCACGTTCAGCTTCGGATAAGCGATCTGTTATCATGTCTGTGACAGCTCCTGCACACTCTCCTTGACCGCGGTCTTCCAAACTAAATTTTTCTTCAGACCCGAAATCGATATATGAATGAGGAGCTTCTTCAACTTGTGGTAATTCTCTTAGCGGGTTGAGTAGTTCTCGAAAGAAATCCTTCCCTTTTCTATCAAAAAATTCTCCGAAAGATTCATTAGCGAGTTTGTCACTTTTGAAGGAGTCTATAACTTGCCTAGTTGCCTGGGGTGCGTTTT
>JYMV01009491.1_pt1 | contig 14221 bp, 17 predicted proteins | sample 338911 | NCBI WGS metagenome assembly JYMV01 (sample SAMN03354496, study PRJNA234377) | hydrothermal vent metagenome | biome: Deep sea; feature: Hydrothermal plumes at the Eastern Lau Spreading Center, Western Pacific Ocean; material: Seawater | place: Tonga | collected 2009 | depth 2000 m m
AGCTCACCAAATGATTTTAAAGGGGCTCATGAAACACTTTCGAAGTTAGCAACTTGATTTCGTCATACACATTTGGAATTTATCCACGCTCAGAAGAATTAATTGAAGCAACTAGAAAGAATACTGAAAACCTAAATTCGCTCTTCCAAAAGGAAACTGAGGAATATATCTCCGCACAAAAAAATGCAAATCTTGGATTTGTTTCAGATCCATTGCTAAAGTGGGATGACATATTTAGACCATTTTCAAATTTGGAAACAGCTACCCCTACTGCATTAAACAGGATTTATGAAATGAATACATTTTATCGTGTATTGTCTTTTGATGGACAGACATTCACTGATGATGGTAATCTAGTTCAATCCAATTTAGATTTATCACTGCTTCCAAAAAATAGAGCAGCTGCAATTCCAGAGCCATTTACATTTGCTGAACGTCATACTAGTAAAGGATTCAAAACAAAAGAGGATTTTACGATTAACCTTGCAAAAATGCTGAGAGTAGAAATAGATTCTTTAGTTGAATCAGGTTTTGAATTAATTCAACTTTTAGGACCGTCAATTGCATATAACAATGAAGTTGACTTTGGTCTTGTTTCTGATGCGCTAAAGATACTTACTAATGGATTAGAAGCAAAAACAATTCTTCACACGCATTTTGGAGATGTTTCAAAGAAGATTGAAAGTCTTTTGGACTTGCCCGTTTCCGGCTTGGGGTTCGATATCACTACGACCCCGGCAAGTTCTATAGAAAAACACAGTTTTTCAGACAAACTACTCACTGTAGGTATAATCAATTCTTTCAATACAGCGATTGAAAAATCTGAAGAATGTATCAAACAGGTAGATGAGATTAATGCAGAAACAAATCCAAAAGAATCCTATGTAAGCACTAATTTTGATTTGGAATACGTACCAAAGGAGTTTGCGATGAATAAAATATCAGTCCTTGGAGAAATTGCGAGAGGTGCAAAAGATGTCTAAGTTATTCCCAACACAGGAAATTGGTAGCCTTAAGAAACCAGCAGACATGCTGAAAAAAGTAAAAAACCCAAACGTTTCAGATGAAGAAAAAATTGAGGTAAGAAATAATGCAGCACTTTTGAACATTAAAACACTTGAGGATATTGGACTCGACATTATTTACGATGGTGAAGTACGTCGTGTTGAAATGTATGAGGAACCAGTAAGATATGTTGATGGCTTTGAATTTGCAGGTAGGGTTCGTTCATGGGATAACAAATACTATAACAAGGCAAGAGTTGTAGGACCTGTAAGCTTCAGACAAAACTTTCATGCGGAAGAATTCAATTTTATAAAAGAGAATTCGAAACGAGAAATTAAAGTTCCTGTAACTGGGGCATATACTTTAGCAGACTGGTCATATGATGAACATTACAAATCAAAGGATGAGCTTGTACTGGCACTAGCAAGAAATGTTGTAAGGCCACTAGTAAAAGACCTAGTAAGATTAGGGGCAAAAATTATTCAGATTGATGAGCCAGCTGCAACCACGCATCCAGCAGAAATGGATATTTTTAGAGAATCTATCAATGAATCGGTAAAGGGAATTGATGCCAAGTTTGTAGTTCATGCGTGTTTTTCTGGAAATGATTACAAAGCATTGGCACCACAAATGCCGGAAATTAAAGCAGAACAATACACGTTGGAATTTGCAAACCGTGATACATGGAATGAGGGAGTTGATGATGAGGCAAGAAAAGGATTCCAGGTATTGAAGCTGTTCAAGGAACACGGATTCGAGGGTGAGATTGGAATTGGTGTCTCTGATGTTCATGTAAATGAAATAGAATCACCTGAGCTCATAAGGGATAGGATATTGTATGCAGCAAAGGCACTGGGTGATCCTACGAAGATTTATGTCAATCCTGATTGTGGTCTACGAACAAGAACCAGAGAGGTTTCCTTTGACAAAATTAGATCAATTGTAAAGGGAGCCGAACTTGCTAGGGAAGAAATCAAGTAATTTTTAAAATTCTAGCGTAATCCCCATCTGGTCATAACTTTATTTTCAATTCTCTTAAAGACCACTCCGTCAACGAGTATGCCAATTCCCATTATTACTATCATTACAGCTATCACCTGGGATACATCGTTTAATTGACGACCAACATTAAGAAGAAAACCAAGACCTAGGAATGAAAATAGAAGTTCTGCCCCAATTACACCTCTCCATGCAAATGCCCAGCCCTGTTTGAAACCTGATATCATGTACGGAAATGCCGCAGGAATCAATATGGAAGTGATAAGTTGGCTTCCTTTCGCACCCATATTTCTTGCAGCCTCGATATATGACGGATCGATATTTTTTACTCCCGTGTATGTATTGATGGTTACAGCAAATATTGCTCCAATGGCTGTAACAAAAATAATACCAGAGTCGGTTAAACCGAACCACAGAATAGCGAGTGGTACCCAAGCTATGGATGGAATTGACTGCAGCCCAAGAACTAACGAACCAATAGTTTGGTTAACAGTTTCAACTCTTGCCATAAAGATTCCAAGTATCGTGCCGCCAACAATTGCTATTGTTAAGCCAACAATCAACCTCAACATGCTTGTTCCAATTCCGTAAAACAGACTTCCATCAGAAGCCCCATATGCCAAGTCTTCTACAACATCTACTGGTGATGGGAAAATATTGTCAGGCCAAATGTCTGAACTGTCAAGACCCTGCCATACTATAATTATCATTGCGTAAAAACCAAGTTTTTTTGCTAATACATTTGGTTTCATTTTTTTACCTCAGGGCGAAGTTCTGCCAAAATTTCTAGTGAATAGCTGGGGGAGTTTTTGCCATGAATATCCTCTGCTGTCCTAGGATATGGTAAAGCAATTTCAAATTCTTTCTTAATTATAGCTGGTCTATGAGAAAATACTAAAACACGTGTTCCTAAAATAACTGCCTCTGCAACATTATGAGTTACAAAAATAATAGTTTTTTTTGTCTTCTGCCAAATTAGCTGCATCTCTACTAGTAAAAGATCTCTAGTCTGTGCGTCTAATGCTGCAAATGGTTCATCCATCAACAATACATCAGGATCCATTACCAAAGCCCTAGCTATAGCAACACGTTGTTTCATCCCAGTTGAAAGCTGATAAGTAAATGATGTAGCAAACTGAGTAAGCTGCATCATATCCAAATATCTATTTGAAATCTCATTCCTCTTTTCTTTGGGAATTCCAGCTATTTTTAGCCCATATTCTACATTATCTTGAACATTAAGCCAAGGAAACAAGGCCCCCTCCTGGAATACCATTATCCTATCTGGTCCAGTACTGCTTAGTGGTTTACCATCAAGCAAAATTTCACCATTATCTGGTTTTTCAAGCCCAGCAATAATTCTCAGGAAAGTAGACTTCCCACATCCTGAAGGACCAACTATACATAGAAATTCACCATCCTGAACATTTAGATCAATTCCATCTAATGTCTTGAGTGGTTTCCCATCGTGCTTGAAATATTTTTCAATATTTCTAGCCTCTAGCTTACCCATTTAGTTGTGTCAACTCCAAATCTGCTTTTAAATCCGCGTTATAAAAAATCCCATCTAAATTGTAACCAGATCTTCCAAGATAGCCTAACGAATCAGCACGCTCTGCAAAAGTAAACACGGAATTTTTAATTGGATCATAGGTGATTGTTAAATTTGAAAAAGATTCGTCGATAATTTCTGGGGGTAAAGATTTTCCCATATAGCCTAATAGAAAGTCGCTAAACATTGATTTTGATTTGTCAGGATTAGAATTAATCCATAATACGGTTTCTTCATGCGATTTTATCCAGTTGTGAATAACCTCAGGATTGTTTTCAATATAATTTGTCCTAGCTATAAGTAATACGGATGCAAATTGTTCGTTTGGCCATAGCTTTTCTTCATTGAATAATCTAACACCATCAAGTTCTTGTACCAGCATTGTAGCCCAAGGTTCAGATACCCAAGCTCCATCAATGTCACCTTTTGCAAATAGAGTGTAGATGTCAGGATTTGAAATATTCAAAACAAATACTGTTCCACCTTTTTCAATTGGTTTTAGACCATTTGATGCAAGATAATGCCTAAGTGACACATCTTGACTATTACTGATTTGTGGAGAAGCAATTCGTTTTCCATCAAAGTTTTCAATTGAATCCAACTCGGAATCTGGTTTCACAATAAAACTTGCGCCACCGCTAGCTGCCCCTGCTAAAATTTTAATGTCTTTTCCATCTGACTTTAAAAATCCGTTGATAACTGGTCCTGGTCCAACATAAGCAATATCAATTGAACCAGCAAACATTGATTCTATGACTTGCGGACCACTGTCAAAGAGTTTAGTTTCAATTTGAATTTGTTGCCCAATTCCATTTTCAAAAATTCCATTTTCTAATCCAACTATAGGCACTGCATGCCCTATGTTAGGAAAAAATGCAACCCTAATTTTATTCTGATTTATCTCATCTGAACTATAATTTCCAGCTAAAATTACAGCTAAAGCTACAATCACTACAATTCCTACTGTAATCCCTACTGAAATTTTCATAAAACAGCGTTATAATTCATAGTTAAATATTGATCGTATTTTAGCTCGAGCTATTACAAAATAATTCAAAATGTTTAGAACATAAAAGATAAATGCAAAACAAGTGACTCCATTGCCTTATGAAACAAAAAGCAATACTTGCTTTTTCAGGAGGATTAGACACTTCTGTTGTAGTAAAGTATCTGCAAGAGAAACACAACATGGATGTTATCACAGTTACAGTTGATGTTGGACAGGAAGATAACTACAAAAAAATTTCTGACAAAGCAAAAAAACTTGGAGTGAAAAAACATTACAATGTTGATGCCAAAAAAGAATTTGTTTCTGATTATATCTTTCCTGCAATCAAGGCAAATGCACTATATCAGAAAAAATACTGTCTAGCTACTGCGCTTGCTAGGCCATTAATTGCTAGAAAAGTATTGGAAATTGCAAAAAAAGAAAAAGTTACCTCACTTGCACACGGTTGTTCAGGCAAAGGTAATGATCAAGTAAGGTTTGATTTGACAATGCATGCAGGTTCCAACCTACCAATAATTGCACCAATAAGGGATCTTAATTTGGATAGAACAGAGGAATTAAAATTTGCAAAAAAACATGGGATTAAGATCGAAAACGTTGCAAAAAAATTTAGTATTGATCAAAATTTGTGGGGTCGTGCAATTGAAGGTGGAGTCTTAGAGAATCCTAACAACGAACCTCCAGATGATGCATTCATTTGGGTAAAAACAAAAAATCTTCCAAACAAACCAGCATATCTAACGATAAAGTTTGAGAAAGGGATACCTGTAGCGGTGGATGGAAAATCTATGAACCCAATAAAATTAATCGAATACATTAACAAAAAAGCAGGTTCATGTGGGATTGGTATTGTTGATCATATTGAGGATCGAGTAGTTGGAATAAAATCACGTGAAGTGTATGAAACACCAGCTGCTGCATGTTTGATCGAAGCACACTCTGACTTGGAAAAGATGGTGCACACAAAACATGAAACAAAATTCAAATCGTTAGTGGATGATGAATGGTCTTGGTTAGTGTATTCTGGTCTATGGGAGGATCCGTTAAAAAATGATCTTGATATGTTTATACAGCAAACACAAAAACGAGTATCAGGGACTGTCAAACTGAAATTATTCAAGGGAAGCCTTAGGGTTGTTGGTCGAGAGTCAAAGTATTCGCTCTACAGTCATAAAATTGCAACTTATGGAAAAGGTTCAAAATTTGACCAAAAATTAGCCAAAGGCTTTGTAGAATTGTGGGGAATGCAGACAACACAAGCTAATAAATTACATAAGAAAAAGTGAAAAAAATTATGAAATGCCCAGAATGTGATGCGGATCTGAATATCCCTGAAGATACTGCTGTTGGTGAGATTGTTTCCTGTAGTGATTGCGGAGCAGACTATGAAATTTCAAAAAAAGATGGTAACACAGTTGAAATCAAAGAAGCAGAAACCGTAGGCGAAGACTGGGGAGAATAGTTGTCAAAAATTTGCATAGTGTTTGACCGGCTAAGAACGGAAGAAAAAATGCTTCAAAAAGAGGCGGTAGAACTTGGGCATGACACATCTCTTATTGATGCTAAAATTACACAAATCAATACGTCTAGCCAAATACAAGATTTTGACTTTGGGAATGTAATCTTAGAACGCTGTGTTAGTTACTACAGGGGATTATACTTTACTGCGTGTCTAGAATTTTTAGATGTTCCGGTAATCAACAAGTTTAATGTCTCTGCAATGTGTGGTAACAAGCTATTAACATCGATGTTGTTAAAAAAGAACAACATACCAACTCCCAAGACATATTTTTCTTTCTCTGCTGATGCAGCACGAGAAAATCTTGAAAATGTTGGTTATCCATTAGTAATAAAACCAGTCGTTGGAAGTTGGGGAAGGAACGTCGTACCACTAAAGGACAAGGATACTGCGGATGCAATCATTGAGCAAAGAGAAATTACGGATGGTCCTTTGGATAGAATTTTCTACCTTCAGGAGCTAATAGACAGACCACCAAGGGATATCAGGGTAATTACGATTGGAGATAAAGCAGTCACTGCAATGTATAGAAAATCCTCAGGTAATTTCAAAACAAATATTGCACTAGGTGCTGAGCCCGAAATTTGCAATATCACAAACGAGATAGAGGACTTGTGTGCAAAAGCCTCAAAGGCAGTTGGAGGTGGAATTCTTGGCGTTGACTTGATGGAGGATAAAGAAAAAGGACTAGTTGTTCATGAGGTGAATAACACAGTTGAGTTTAAGGGTCTAGTCAAAGTTGCAAACATAAACATCCCAAAAGAAATGATTGAATTTGCACTAAACTCAATCAGAAAGTAAACCGTTAATAATAATAAATTATATCAAATCCGAATGATGTTACAATGAAAGTTGGAATAGTAGGTGCGTCTGGGTATGTTGGTGGCGAAGTAGTCCGTCTACTGTTAAGTCACCCTGAAGCTGAAGTTTCGATGGTTACATCAACTAAGCATGTTGGAGAATATCTACATAGAATACACCCAAGCCTAAAGGGCTTCACCGAACTAACATTTTCGGAACTTGATTATGACAAAATGTCAGACAAATGTGATTTGGTTTTCACGGCAGTGCCACACGGAACCGCAACCGACATTGTAAAGGCATTTTATGATAGGGGAATGAAAATTATTGATCTTAGTGCAGATTTCAGATTACATAACCCTGAAGACTATACAAAATGGTATGGTTGGGAGCATAAATATCCTGATTACTTGTCAAAATCAGTATTTGGTGTTCCAGAACTTCACAGAGATAAAATCAAAAATGCACAATTAGTTTCTTGCCCCGGCTGCATGGCAGTAACATCCATACTTGCGTTGTATCCACTGATCAAGAATGATATTATTGATATAGACCACATAATTGTTGATTCTAAAATTGGTTCATCTGGAGCTGGCGCTGGTGGTACATCTGGTACACAACATGCAATGAGAGCTGGAGTTATTCGACCTTACAAACCTGCAAAGCATCGTCATACAGGTGAGATTGAGCAAGAACTTAGTGAAGTTGCTGGAAAAAAGATCAAAGTTGCTATGAGCCCGCATGCAGTAGATATTGTACGAGGAATTCTCTGTACAAATCATACATTCTTGAAAAAGCAAGTTGATGAAAAGGATCTTTGGAAAATTTATCGTGCTGAATTTGGAGAGGAAAAATTCATCAGACTGATACGTGACAAAAATGGCATGTATAAATTCCCTGACCCAAAGTTTGTTGTTGGTTCAAACTTTTGTGATATTGGCTTTGAGCTTGATGATGACAATAACAGATTGATTGCACTTTCTGCCTCTGACAATTTGATGAAGGGTGCAGCGGGGTCTGCTATCCAGAACATGAATGTGATGTCAGGATTCGATGAAACACAAGGAATTATGTACACCCCATTGACACCTGTATAGCAAATGATTACAATCAAAATTGGGGGGAGTGTAGTTGATGACTTACATCCCTCTGTCGTAGCAGACATAAAAAAAGTACTAGAACAAGAAGAGGTAATTCTAGTTCATGGTGGAGGAAAGGAGGTTACAAGAGTCACAGAACAGTTAGGCAAGGAACCAAAGTTCGTTGTTTCCCCTGGCGGTGTAAAGAGCAGATATACCGACCTAGAAACTGCAGAAATTTTTACTATGGTTATGTCTGGAAGAATCAACAAGACAATTGTAAAGATGTTACAAAAAAGTGGAATCAATGCGGTAGGTTTGTCTGGAATTGATGGAAAAATAATTCAGGCAGACAGAAAGAAAAAACTAATAATTATGAATGAAAAAGGGCGAAAACAGGTAATTGATGGAGGGTATACAGGCAAAATCACGCAAGTCAATGCATCTCTGATAAAATCTATTACACGCCAGTCATTTCTCCAATAGCAATTAGCGAGGAATCTGACTTTCTCAATGTAGATGGCGATAGAGCAGCTGCTAATATTGCAGGACAAGTAAAGACTGACAAGGTTTTATTCCTAACAAATGTTGATGGGCTGTTAATGGATGAGAAACTAGTGGATACTTTAACGCTAGCGAAAGCAAAAGAAATTTTGCCGCAAATTGGATTTGGCATGGAAAAAAAGATACTTGCTGCAACTGAAGCGCTTGAGATGGGAGTAACGGAAGCAATAATTGCAAATGGTCAAAGGGAAAACCCCATATCGTCTGCAATTGCACATAATCATTGTACGGTAATCAAAAATGAGTGAGGATCAATATTTAGGAAATCTTTACCAGAGATTTCCTGTAACCATAGAAAAGGGACTAGGCTCTCATGTATGGGATACCGATAACAACGAGTACATTGATTGCATGGGAGGATATGGAGTTGCACTGGTTGGTCATAGAAATGAGACAAAGTGATTACTGTTCACAGCTCTTTCTACAATAAGACTAGGGAGGAGTTTTTACAGACTTTGATTGGCGCTGCACCATCAGGACTTTCTCAGGTTCACCTCAACAATAGTGGGGCTGAGTCTGTAGAGGCTGCTATAAAATTCGCGAGGAAATTCACTGGCAAAAAGAAAATGGTCGCAATGAAAGGTTCCTATCATGGAAAATCCATGGGTGCCTTATCACTAACCTTCAATCCAAAATATAGGGAGCCATTCCAACCTCTTGTTGAAAAGGTATCATTTTCACCGTATGGAGATGTGAATGCGTTACAAGATGTTGTTGATAAGGATACAGCATTTGTAATCTTGGAACCTATTCAAGGGGAAAGTGGAATTCGTGTACCACCTGAAGGATTTTTACAAGAAGTTAGAAAGATATGTGATGAAAATGATAGCCTGCTAATATTTGACGAAATTCAATCTGGATTGGGTAGAACTGGACGTATGTGGGCATCAGAACATTGGAAAACAGTTCCGGATATAATGTGTCTTGCCAAAGGAATTGCTGGCGGAGTTCCCATGGGTGTTACGTTAGTAAGACCAGATATACTATCTGTAATGAAAAAAGGAGAACACTCATCAACATTTGGAGGAAACCCGTTAGCGTGCGCTGCAGGAACTGCTACACTTCATGCACTAACACAAGATGGTTTGATTGAAAACGCAAAAAGTATGGGAGAAAAATTTTCGCATGGCTTAGAAGAGCTCAAATCTAAACATAAAATCATTAGAGAAGTTAGAGGCAAAGGGCTGATGATTGGCGTTGAATTGAAATTTGAAGTAAAAGATATCTTGATGGAAGGAATCAAAAACGGATTGTTACTCTTGTACTCTGGTAGAAACATCTTACGATTTCTTCCTCCGCTGGTTATTTCCGAGGAAGATATTGTAAAAACACTACAAATACTAGATGAGCTACTTACAAATGAGGAGAATAGAAGAAATGCGTAAGGACAAAGTAGACGAACATATTTTAGAATTTTTGCGTAAGGATTCCAGAGAGTCTTTTGTTGAAATTGGGAAAAAACTGAAACTTTCAGAATCGGCTATCAGACATAGAGTAAAAAATATGGTTGATAACGGAGCGATAACTAAATTCACGATTGAGGAAGGAGGTGGTCAACCAGAGGCGCTCGTTCTGGTATCAGCTGATTCATCAATTGATACATCAAAGGTTTCTTTAAAACTCACAAAACTCAACGGGATAAAAAAAATCTATGAAATTACTGGTCAGTATGACATCTGCGTAATCATACAAGCGCCAACAATATCAGAGATCAATGCATGCATTGATGACTTGCGAAAAATTAGTGGTGTAACTGACACCAACACTGTAATAATTCTTAAAACTATATCATAAACGACAATCGTCACATTTTTGTAAACGCTAACTAATTTAGGATCAATTAGTTTCTAAAACGACGATCTTAGTACGATTATCTTTATATTGATGATTTTATTCACCGAATTCAGCAATGAATGATCCGAATTACTATGCAGAGGAATATAACTCCATTGGGAAGGAACCTAAGAAAATAAGAATTTTAGATTCTACACTAAGGGAGGGAGAACAACATCCAGGCGTTTCATTTACTGTTAAACAAAGAATTCAGATTGCCTGGGAACTTGATTACTTTGGTGTTGATCAGATTGAGATATCACCAATTATTTCTAATGATCACGCTGAAGCAACTAAAACAATTATCAAGCAGGGATTACGAGCGGACATTGTAGCACATGGAAGAGCACTGAAGGATGACATTGATATTTCATTGAAGTGTGATGCGTCTTGGGTTGCAGCATATCTCGGAATATCTGACATTCATCTAAAAGATAAGCTCCGAATATCAAGAGAGCAAGCGCTAGATAGAGCAGTTCAAACTGTAGAATACGCAAAATCACATGGATTGAAAATTAGGTTTACTGTTGAAGATGGAAGTAGGGCGGATCCACAATTTCTGATCAATGTCTGTAAGGCAATAGAAGATGCAGGGGTGGACAGGATTAGTCTTCCTGACACTGTTGGAATCTTAAGACCTATAGGAATGTATAATTTCGTTAAGAGTGTCCGTTCTGAAATCAAAACACCACTTGATGCACATGTTCATAATGATATTGGTTTTGCATTGGCTAATGCGTTTGCTGCATGTGACGCCGGAGCTGATCAAATTCATACAACAATCGATGGTATTGGAGAAAGGACGGGAATACCATCTCTTGCAGAGACTGCAGTAGCACTTACCTATTTGTACAAATCACCAAATGATTTCAGGCTTGACATGTTGGCTGATCTTTCAAGACTAATTGAACAATATACAGACATTAGACCTTACGATTCAAAACCAATAGTTGGCTCTTCAGCCTACAAGCATAAGGCTGGCACACATCTTGCTGCGGTTTTACGTAACCCAGCTGCATATGAACCAATTAATCCAAGAATGGTAGGAAACAGACGAAGAATTGTATTTGGTGAATTAGCTGGTAAGACTGGCGCAGAATATCTAATGTCACTCTTAGGTATGAAAAAAGATATAGATAATGCAAAAAATATTGCTGCAGGTTTGAAGAATATTAGAATGGGTGATCTGATTGATATACCACTTGAAGATGAAATGGAAAGAAAGATAATTAGTGACAAAAAATGAAGGAGGTACAGAAATGACTAATTGCCCTGAATGTGATGCAGGAATAGCAATTCCTGAGGATGCGGTTGATGGTGAGATTGTAACCTGCGCTGAATGTGGAGCAAGCTTCGAACTGGCTAAGGGTTCTGATGGATTTGAGCTAAAACCGGCCCAAACTGTTGGAGAGGACTGGGGGCAGTGACCGATAAAATCACAGTTCTTTATGATACAATCCGTCTCGAAGAAAAACTGTTAATCAAAGCCGCAGAAAGGCATGATATCCACATTGAGATGGTTGATTGTAAACAACTGTTTGTAGATTTGAACAAAAATACACATGAATTTGAGACTGTTTTGCAGCGTTGCGTCAGCTATTATCGGAATATCCACTCAACAGCAACTTTAGAGGGTCTTGGTGCCAGGGTAATCAACTGTCTAAACACTGGACTTCTTGCTGGAAACAAACTGTTCACACATATGTTGCTGCAGAAGGCGGGAATTCCTACACCTGAAGCTACAATAGCATTTTCGAAGGAGGCTGCTATGCAATCACTTGAAAAAAGTGGATATCCGAAGATCATCAAACCAACTGTTGGTAGCTGGGGTAGAATGGTATCAAAACTAAATGACAGGGATTCAGCTGAAGGCGTTATTGAATCAAGAGAATCAATGCATCCAACGTATCAAATGTACTTCTTAGAGGAGTTTGTACAAAGACCACCAAGGGATATACGTGCCATAGTGATAGGCGACAATGTTGCAGGTGCAATTTACAGAGTTTCTGATAATACCAATTGGAAAACAAATACGCACTTGGGTGGATCAGCTGAAGCATGCGAAGTTACAAATGAGCTAGAAGATATTTGTATAAAAGCTAAAAATACGGTTCAAGGAGAAATTGTAGGTGTTGATCTAATGGAAAGCAACGACAAGGGATTAGTTGTCCTGTGAAAGTAACAGGCGTTGACATTCCGACACAGATGCTAGACTATTTAAAAAATTCAAGTAAGTAAAAATGGAACAACACTTCACAGTTACAACAAGATTCGCAGTAAAGACATTAGAGAAAGCGTTGAAGCTTTACACGCCATCGTTACGTGAAAAAAGCCTAGCTGACTTTCTTGCTGACAAATGTGATGATTTAGGTTTCAGGGATATACATACAGATGATGTGGGAAATATTATTGCTACAAAAGGTTCTGGTTCACCTAAAATTCTTTTATGTGGACATATGGATACAGTACCCGGAAGAATTAGGGTGAGAAAAGAAGGTGATTATCTTTTTGGAAGGGGTTCGTCAGATGCGAAGGGTCCACTTATTGCAATGTTGTTTGCTGCCGCAAGTGCACAAGAAAAAACTGGTACAGTAATATTTGTAGGTATTAAGAGTTTGACTAAGGACAAACCTGATGTAGAATATGCAATTTTTGGTGAGCCCAGTGGAACAAATCAAATTACCATTGGATACAAAGGACGTATTGCTATCAATCTAAAAATTAACGTTGAGAATAGTGCACATGCTAGTGCACCTTGGCTGGCAAAAAATGCAATTCATGAATCATCATTATTTGTCAATGAAATTAAGAATGTTTTAGAATCTGGACAGGAAAACAAAAAGAAAGGCATGATGCTGACTGCCACTTTAACAGAAATAAAAGGTGGCCTAAGTCATAATGTTACACCTAGAGAGTGTGATTCAACATTGGATATTAGAATCCCAGTTGGCATTAGTTGCAAATCTGTTGAAGAAAAAATTTCCAAAGCAGTACAGGAAATTTCTAAAAAGCAACAGGTAGAGGCGTTTTATTCCATCATAGATGAAACTGAACCTTTTGAGGCAGAACACAATTCTCCCCTTGTAAGGGCTCTCACTCTGGGAATTTTAGACATAGAGAAGAATAGACCTACGTTGATTAGAAAAACGGGTACGGGCGACATGAATGTTATAGGCAACAGTTTAAGCATTCCAGTTGTAACTTATGGTCCAGGTGATCCTCATGCTGCACATACAATTGATGAAAAAATCTCAATTGATGAATACCTACGAGGAATAGAGGTGCTGAAGAGAACCATACAGCATTTAAAACGACTGCACGATAAAATAAAGTAATGCTGTGGTTTGTAGGATTGGGTATATCTGGTACTCGGTCAATTCCAATTGAAGTTGTAAAAATTATTCAGAAAGCAGATTTTGTATATCTGGAATCATTTACAAGTCCAATTTACAAGCAGCAAGAAGAAGAAATTAAAAACATAGTTAGTGGAAGTTTCAAAATTGCAAAAAGATGGTTGGTGGAAGATGGACAAGAGATCCTCAAGGCATCCAAAAGTTCTACTGTTGTCCTATTATCATATGGAGATCCATACATAGCTACAACACACATAGAACTTAGAACTAGAGCAAAATTAGAAAAGATTGAAACAAACACAATTCATTCCGCTTCAGCTATAACATCAATGATAGGAGAAGCTGGATTACAATTCTACAAAGTTGGGAGAATTGTAACTATAATGAATGAAAAAAAGTCTGTAATAACTCCCTACACATCTATTTTTAAAAATTTGATACAAGGGCTTCACTCTGTAATATTATTAGAATATAATCAGGATGAAAATTATTTTCTTGACCCAAAGG
>JYMV01017581.1_pt1 | contig 14221 bp, 1 predicted proteins | sample 338911 | NCBI WGS metagenome assembly JYMV01 (sample SAMN03354496, study PRJNA234377) | hydrothermal vent metagenome | biome: Deep sea; feature: Hydrothermal plumes at the Eastern Lau Spreading Center, Western Pacific Ocean; material: Seawater | place: Tonga | collected 2009 | depth 2000 m m
CAGATTAGCGGCAAAAGGCTTCGGCGGCTTTGATTTAGAATCAGATTTTTATCCAGAGGTCTATAACAATGAACAGTGGAATTTTGCGGTTAGAATTTATCAAAACAAAAGACCGCTTACAGATTTAGTTTTAGGAAGTGAATTTCAAGATCCACCACCCGCAGACGAGGACTATACATTTGAGTTTTATGGAGTCAACACATTACTAGGTGATGTACAAAATGAATTTTTATTGACTCAAACTGTGTCTGCTGCCGACGCCAAAGCTGCTCTTAATGCACACAAAAGAATTTATGTTGGTGCCCATTATGAGAATTTTGGACCAGATCATATTGAACCAATTTTGCTTACGCAAACTGATATTAAAGTTGGTAGCGTTAGATTTTGGGCTGATTATCTTGATGATGATACAATTAAGGATCACGCTAGGGATGTAACCAATTGGGGGCGCAAGCGACCGTACAAGCCAGCGTATTTAGCCGAAAGCTCACTTGCCACTTATCACGTTCCTCAAATTGAAACTCTCGCACTTCATTGGGATTTTTCAACTGTGACCGTTGCTGATGAGGGCGACCCATTAGTTAATTCAATTCAGTCTGATGCTGGCTTTTGGGTTGAAGATGTTTCGTCTGGTTCATTAGATAAAACAACGCCCGGTGGAAGATATGATTGGCTTGGAAAGGTTACTGAATATCAGTACACGGCAAGAGGTGATTATTATTTTCCTAATGACAGAGAAGTAATTGATAGAGATTATGTTTATACCGCTAGGCAACACCTACCAGAAATTATTCATAGCTCAGATACAATTAATATTCTGCGACAGGATGACGATGTATTTACAAAAGAATCCAAAGCCATTAATCACTTCTGGGCGATTGAGAAGAGTATGTATCAAAACATCTCCGAAGAAATGTTGGAGATGTTTGGTTCCATTGTAGCTTTTGATAATCTTGTTGGCGAAGGCGTGAATCGTTATCGCATGGAATATAAAGATTTAGGCAAGCTGCGCCAACTCTTTTATGAAAAGGTGAAGAACGTACCTCGCTTTGAAAGGTATGTAGAATTTTATAAATGGATTGACTCTTCCATTAGTGCGATGCTTCAGGAATTAATTCCAGCTTCAGCAAACTTTTCTGATGAACTGCGTACATTAATTGAAAGTCACGTCCTTGAAAGAAATAAGTATTGGAATAAGTATCCAACACTTGAAGTGAAAGACAAACCACCTGAGACTCCAATTCTCGGCATTAATGAAATGTTGTATAATTGGAAGCACGGCAGGGCTGCGCTTGAAGAAAATAGAAATTGTTTGTGGTGGAATATTCGCACCGAGAGGGACCATGATTTATTAACAACTGGCGACCCTGATATTGATGCAGATAAAAACCAACTTCTTCATGCATATCAAACGGTTGATTCGGGTTCGTGGACCGACAGGCGGCTAGCAACTGGCGACGACACCTATAACATGAAATCCTATCAGGGACAGACATTTGTTCTTAGGAGTTTGTCAAAACCATATAAGTTCTCAGCCGATAAGAATCTTCCTATTCACGGTGGTACAAACTATCCACCAAATAAGAAGCTTCAATATGTAAGAACTGAAACTCCCTTTGGTTCTGATAACTCAGTTTGTATTACGCCTATTGTCGAACAGGAATCCGGCTTTGATTGTTTAGATGATTATGAGTCAGATTATACAGTAAAGCGACGACTAGCTTTTGCAGCAGCAAACTTAAAGTATGAACCGGGCACGGAAGAAAATCAAGCTAAAGGTACGTTGTTATCTCCGTTTGATCTGTATGCCGATGTAACTGACGACAACGCTTACACGGGTCGATATTGGGCGAACCTACCATCTGACACCTATGGCGATGATATGGAAGTGCCGATGCAAGGTGTGTTTACAGACACCCACGTTGGCGGCTTACAGCACAGACACATTATAATGAATCGTGGTGACGATGTTCTTGAGAACAGACCTGAAGCATGGATATTCCAGCAAGGTTGTTTCGTCGGACCAGATCAAATAAGCGTACACAACCCACGGGCAAGATATTATAGAGATGAAAAGGCGAAGCGCCCTGTCAACATTAGAAACATCGAGACTACCATTCATCATCCTATTCATGGTAACTTTAGATTCTTATATCAAGTTGTTACTACTGTGTCAAGAAAAAAGAATAATTCTTGGTTCACAAAGATTGAAGGAATCCCGGCACATGATATTTGGTCAGTCCAATCTCAAACTGTCCGTGGGCATTATGATTTTGAATTACCTGATCGCTCGTTGCACCCTGATGGAAATCAATTCTGGAAACAGTATGGCAGAGATTGGGTTGAAGAAGATAAGTCTATGCGACTCGATAGCAAGCGGTATGGACATGAGCACGTTATTGTTGAGAGATTTTCTGCACCCGGTTCACCACACACAATCCCCAGAGGAATGCTTGACGTTGAGGCTGAGGAATTCTCAGCGTACAATCAACTGAACTATAGAAACCTTGATGTTAGAGTACACCTTAAGAGGTGGTTAACACATCACACAAGATGGGGTGGTTATAGAAGTTGGTATAGACAACGACCAGTTCTCGATTGTTGGGAGATTAAAGATAATCCAGATGGAATATTCTTGGCTGATTGGAATCCTTTGCTTGATCCTAATCCCGGTTCTCCCGGTGACGTTGGGGTGTTCTGCACGGCGAACTACCACAAGATGCATAGAAATGTTAGATATGCATATAGACCACAAGAATATTTTGACACCAAAGAGAAGATGATTTTTTGGGGTGATGCATTTGGTTTCGACGGTTCAGACGACGGCAGCGGCGACCACGACCACGACACTCCCTGTGACCCAGAGAAAGTTTACCCGGTCGGTCATCCATGTTGTCAGCCGTATTCAATTCCAATTGTTGTCAAATATGTTTGCGAGAAGAAATATGATAACTGGTGGCAGCAGCACCAGCTTCCAAGAAGCGGTTATCAATATAGATGGATTAAAGATTCTGTTCTCCCGGTTGAGTGTCCACAGGGATACGCCGAATCGTTTACAAATGTTAGAGCAGAATACCCGACGATTATTGTAGACCCCGATGATTTTGAATATGGGTTAATGCCCAGAGAAGATCCATACGATGATTTTGGTACTGCCAACGATACAGCCCCGCCTCCCGGTGTGCGTGGAGGTCCGATTAAAGAAGACTCTTATTGGAGGGTTGTTGATATTGGTGTAACATATATAAATGAAGCAGGCGAACAGGTTGTTACATTGGATGAATCCGAATTCATTCCAAACACTCTTGCAAACTGGATTGCCGGAAGCTTTACTTTGAGTGGCGCAGAATCTAGCGGTGCCGTAAAGGAGGGTGGTTACACTTATGAGGAATGGAACAACGCAATCGGCGCAACGCTGTTAGAAAATGTTTGGGAGAATAGTAATTTAATTATTGAAGCTGGTTTCCCGTTCATGCGAGTATTCAAACGATGGGATGAAAAGTATCACCCGTTTTCGCACGAATACATCAGAACAAATACTGATGTTGGTTTCTGTGATTATAAGTGGAGCGGAGTTAATCTGCTAGGAGATAACATTACCAAAGGCTCGGACTGGGAGAAATATAATAATTATTATTCTTATCCAGAACCAATCCCAGAACCATATTCTCCAAGACCTGATCCGCATGGTGATGTTATAAATGAATATCTTGGAGAAAACAAATTTCAGGACGGCATTTGGACGCAGGGGCAAGATTGTGATTCGATTGAAGACCAACTTCAAGCAAGTTATAAACCGATGTTGAGTTTTAACGAATTGATGCTTCATAGAAGTGGTCCATACCAGCATCCTATGTGGAAGCAGATTAGAGGCGACCAACACCCAATTATTAGATTTCATAGAAAGCATAATATTCTTTCAATGCTTGATCATACAAATGCAAAAGAGTTTGTTTATACTGTAAAGAAAAAAGATAAAGATGGGAAAGTAATAGGCACCACAGATCGACGCTTGGTTTATCGAGAGAGAAGATCGGACAATGTAACAAACTATGTTGAGCCTTGTTCTTCGTGGAACATGCCGATGAGAACCAATCTTGGATTTCCCGGCAGCAGCATCGGCGGCAAAGGTACACACACCTTTAGTAATAATCTTGAATTATTTTCTAACCCATTTCTGACTCAAAGACTGTCACTTGTTAAATGTACTAGACAAATGTATGATGACTTGCTTGAGCAATACATGGTTATATCTGCGGCAGGCGGTCATCGTCAAGGTGTCCTCGCCGCAGCGAAGCCAACCTTTTTCGGTCACGTCTATAAAGAATATATCTTTCCGAAGCATCGCAATGCTGGTCTTGCCAAAATCCGTGCTAGGTTAAATTATAAAGAAGAGCCGGGGCACGGGGTAAATGGTTATGATCGACGTTCAGGAGTTATTAGAAATTTCTGGCGTGATGATCCGATGGATAGAAAGAGAACAGAGCTTAAAACTATTAATCCTCCGGTCCATAGTGACTTACACAGTTATGCGTATAACTTCTCCGTCGATGCAAATGTCGATCCTGCGTTGAATTGTTTTAATTATCCTGTAAGACGTTCAAGCATTTGGGCATTAGATTATCATAAATTCTGGGATGATGATATTAAAATTCGTTATTTTAATAAAGGTCAAATATGTAACGGTCTTGAAAATTTTGATGGTAAATTCCTTTTAAACCGGGCAAAGTCAGTTAGAGTGATGAGAGGTGATTTAGCGTGGGCGGGGTTCGCTCAATTTAGAGGATATGTGTACGAGGGGCAAAACACAAATCCAGATTACAATGAAGGCAACGGTCACTACTCCGAAGATTGGTACACTTCAGAATGTCTTGGGTTTTATACAAGACTCGATCTTAAGCTTGTAACCGGGGAAGAGTGTAGCCCAACCGTTGACTTTGGTGCCCCTACCCCTGCTGGTGCAAATGGTATTTGGTGGTACGATGTTGAAGCTCCGGTAAGCGTTATTGGTTCTGGTGAAGACCCGCAAGATATATTAGAAAATTGTGGCTGTGCTGTACTAGAGAGAGATGAGTGGAAGGCTCCAAGACCAACTCCACAATATATTCATAATCCGCAATCGTGTATGGCGAAAGAGGAAGGTTGGGCATGGCACACTGGCGAGTTGGCTGGCAATGCTCCTTGGCATGATTCCTATGAAGAGTACAATAAAGACATTCGTTTGATTGGACAGAATTATTCAATCTTGCCTGAGTTTAGAATTTCTTCTAATATGGAATATTATGTGAATGACAAGGGCGGCGACTTCCGTGCGGAAAACAAACACATGTTAGAAACGGTAGGAACGTTTACAGCTATTGCTGGCAAAACTCCCGGCGCACCGGAGACTAGCGGAGAAACATATATTACAAAACAAGAATACCATTCTTACACTGGTAATGAAATCTTGGCAGATGTTTTTGGCAAGAATCCTGATTCTGGATATACATACGATTTAAATCGAGCGACGGGATATGAGAGTTTTAATGATGGTTTAATGTATAACACTACGATTATAGATAACTGTTTTCATGAACCACCGACACCAATAGATGCGCCACAAACAAATTGGAAGTGCCGTGAATCACAACCAGTGGCTAGTCTGAACATCATTCTTAACGAGGATGATTTGTTAAGAAATTATGGTTTAGATCCTGATGGCGGTGATACTATAGATGATTTATCTCCAGACGAACTTAAAGAATATAAAGACAGATTTTCGTTTTTTGATTCAGCAGCTATCAATGCTCCGCACAGTATGCAGGAAACTCAAGGTGAGTTTATGGGAGTGGCATTGGAGAACATGGGCATTAATGAATCCGGTCCTTGCTATCAATCCTATCAACAGCTTTATGCAATCAATAACACTTCTTATGGTTCTGGTATTCCTGTTGGTGGCGTTCCCCCAATGTGGGAAGTTAATGCTGTCACCCTTGATCCTATAACTGGTCTGCCCGTTAGTGATAGTTGTGTTGAAGACATTGAACAAACTTATCCGGCTGGCGACGAACTTGATGCCGCTTTAGAAGACGCTCTTATGGAGGCAACTGGAGAGTCTTGCTTTACATTATCTTTCTGGGTTAAAGTAGATCAAAAAGAAAAAGCCCGACTGTTGGAGGGTGGAGAAAGCGTCGGGGCGTGGTCGCTATCATATGTGCCGCCTAGCGATAGCCTTAAAGACATACTTACTGTTCTCCGTGATGATATGCATAAGCTTGTAGCAGAGAACCCACAAATCAGCGATGAAGCAAAAGAAGCTCTCCTTAATCAAACTGCCTATGAAATTCAAAATATTGATAATCAACAATTTGTACTTGAGAACGGATCGCTGGTTGATATTGAAACAAATACAACAAGCAACACAGACACGCCGCCAAGCCAGTTGGATTTTCCCAACCCCAACCTCACTGTTCAGACAGATCCTCCAAATAGTCTGAGATTAAGAAGTACAGGTTCAAAGCATCTGTCATTTTATTTAGCCGACAAGTACGATCATCCGGCACTCTCCACAAACACCATCTGGAGTGAAAGACCCATGCTTGTTGATAACTGCGGGAACAAACTTCACTTCAATTATTTGTTTGATGATGAAGAGTGGCATCATGTTGTTATGTTTTACAAGGGCGGCAGCACGGTTAAAGAACATCCAAGCCTCTCCGGTGTTGATGTGCATGGCGACCCGGTACATCAAAATTTTCATAAAGCTCTTTTGTGGGTCGATGGAGAGCACATTAGTTCTCGATATGCATATCCAGATTTAATTACAAACAATGGAGTAGACCAGCCTTTTACCTCTAATGCTGCATATAACATGAGGCGAAATGGCACTCTGTTTCATGGAGTAACATCGGTAAACAATGGCGTTCCAACTGGTGAAAATGGAAACGGACCACAACTGAATCATGAATATGGTCGGCTCGGCATTTTTGATTCTTTTGTGTTTGGTTCAACTGTAGAATTTGTAAACCCTGCTGAGTCGCAACGCCATGTCCTTAGAGGTCGATCAGAGATTGGTGGACCTTTTAAATCTGATGCTGTTGAACCAGTTTCTTTCTTGCCCGGTAAGATTAATGATGTTTCTCTTTATACTGGAGGCTTTATTGATTTAGAGCCAACTGATATTCAAGACCTAGTTGAAGCTGAGGTTGCGGCTGAAGGGGTCAATTGTGGGTTCAACCCAGCAGCGTGTTTTGCACAACCACCAACACAACCACTGTGTTTTATTCCAGATGATGTGGAACACCTCAATATAGTAGAGGAATGTGTGAGGAAAGAAAAGTTTAAAAGGATTTTAGATCCTACATCAACATATAGTGTTTCTGATCCGAACCGTCAGGTGGGTTCAATATTTGTATTACACCTTATGTCAGAACAGTGTGAAGATTTGAACGAGGTCCACGCAGAATGGACCAGCGCATTTGGGTGCGAACAAACAGTAGAGTTTGTTCCTACGCCCTTTTTGTTTAATGATATATTCATTGCTAATACTCATTGGACGACTTCTGATTTTCAAGCCAATATTCAAGGCTTGCTGGCGTTGAAAGGAAGAAGAGCGCCCAACAGAATAAATTATTTCCTTCAAAAGCCAATTTTTCAACCGTATGAAAATTGTGCTGAGCTTACTGGCTGGTGGAAGATGGGGATTCCTATTTGGGAAAGAGAAGTCTGTGAGTCTTCCGTTTGGAAAGAAGATTTCTTTAAGTGCTATGCTCATACAGATACGGTTAATCACCTTAGTAAAGTGATTGATGACCATAAGGAATTAAAAAATACATATCCAAGGCTCACCTTGAAGGTGAACGCTATTAAGAAGATGCTTCCTTATAATGGGTTTTACCCATCTCAGAGAACCGTTCAGTTGTCGAGCGTATTTTATGATTCAATTTCTCCGTATGTGACAGGAAATAATGACGAGCAATCTTATGAAAGGTCAAGAACGTTGCAAGCGATGACACAACCGTTTTTTGCTCCCGGTATTCTCTATAACACAATTAAATCTGGAATTGCGGTGGATTGGGCGTGTTATGCTGGAGAGCACACTGACAGCAAAAATGACATGCGGGATAAGTTTTTAGAGAGATATTATGAAGTGTTATGGTGTTGTGATGACACTGACCTTTCTAATGGTAACGGCTGTGAGGGCTATAATCCTTGTGATGATGTTGCGAATAGTAAAGTGCTTGGGAGAAGAGCAAGACGTGATCCGTCAAACAATACTTCTCGGTCTGAGATAATGGTTAATCGTGCAGCAAATCTCGTAATGAAACGAAGTCAAAAAATGCAATCTGTCAATAACGTTGAACAACAGGACAGAGAGCGTGTTGTTGAAATGGCAAGAGAAGAGTTGGCACGTCACGTTGTAGACGAATATGGCTCCGCTCAAATGAAAAATGACGAAAGCATGTGGAAAGGCGAACACATTCTTCGTGCCTACAACTTATTAATTTCTGGAGATATTAGCAAGCGTGAATTTATAGCTCGCACAAACAATGAAATTTTGGGAAACACGGACAATGTGTTGAATCCTATATCAAATGTTCCATATAAGCGTGAGGGCGATGACGTTAATATTCAACTAACTTTGGTTGAGCAGCCTTGCGAGGGTGCCTATCTGGGCAAGCCTCCAAACTTTAGAATTCCATTTGAGGGATTGGTTTCTATTGATTCTGTCTTACCAATTAAAAACAGTCCAGAGTTGTCTAAGATTTTCTTCTTGGCTCCATCTTACTATGCTGAAAGGTTTGAGTCTAACATAGATCCTAATTTGTTTATACTCCCCTCTGATGCTCCACCGGGAGCCGTGGTTAATTCTACACAAGTCCAAGATCCTAATTTGCGTTATCCATATTTCGAGTGGACGGGTAAAAAGAATCCTCTATATGAAATGGCTATGCACAACTTCTTAGCTGAAGTTCCTAATTTCTTTTTGAAGCGAAAAGGATTTACTACGTTTGCATCGAAACCTGAGAAAGATTTTAAAAATGTTACGCAGGGTACAAAATATTATATGGACGTTCACCTGTATGTAACAGAAGACTTCGCCATGACTATCAGCCCTTATGATGGTGAGACATGCTTTGTGACGGATGATTTCGGAGATGAAGTCACTGACGCTACTGGTAGAAGATATACCACTCAAGGAAGATATTTTGGTCCAGCGGTCAAATGCCGAACCGACGTGGAAGATAAATTTTATATTGGCGACCCGGCGCAGGCTCCATATGTGCCTCCGTATTTTTATGGCAGAGCAAAAGCTCAGATTGTTTTTGAGCCGATAGCTGACGGCAGACCGACTCTTGATGAAATCTTTCAGAATTCTCGCATTGAATATATTAACGAAGAGATGGAAGAACTGTTCGCCGCTAAGATGGTTCCACCACCATTAAATGTTTCAGCCGATATGAAAAAGATTTTTGATGTTTCCTATAGGAGCACCCCTGCTTATCAAGGTAGGATGCCAATTGAAGCTTCAATTAATTTCTTCGGAAAGACAAAGCAACGGAAGATTACATATGATGTAGTGCATTCCGCATACGAACTACCCGTACCTTCGGACGTTACAAAAGAGGTGTTCTTACCAAGATTAGCAGAAGATTCAGAGTCAAGCGAGACTGAGGTGTGGACTATTTCACCAAGATATGAGTGCCCAACTCTTAATTTTAAATCAGTAGACAATCTCCGCAAGAGACAATACAAAGCTGGCAGCGATATAGACGTGGGGCTTTTTACAGTCCTTGGAAAGAACGGACGGGAAATTGCAAAAGTCGGCATGGATAATTATCAACAAGCAGCCTTTGCCAAAACTGGTGCGGTTGCATCTACGCAAGGTGGATTTTTTCACAAGACCAGTGATGGGAATAACGCTAATGATTTTGCGTTAATTATGAATCGCTCTACTCAACTGTATTTGTGTGGTCAATCGGCTTGCGCTCCGCACACAGATTGGGAATGTGTTGTTGAAACCCCAGATGGAAGAACATTCGACCCATCCCCCTGCGGCACTGAATGTAGTGACGAGAAGCTACCTCACGATACAAGAGGCGTTGGGATGTGGTCTGGGTATGGTTCAATCCCAACTAAAGAGGAAGGGATTTTTATTACTCTTGAAGAATCTCACAAGAGAAATCAAAAGTATATGGGTGATCACCAAATCTGCGAAATAACTTCTATAGACCGTGAAGTTCCAACTGCAAAACTTGTTATTAATTCTTTGGAGACTTGGCATCTTCACGATACAACAATTACTTTAAAAGATCCGTATGGTGAAGAAACGACTATTTCAATTGGACAGCCCACAAACGTTCAGACGATCACAGCCTTTCCTATAAACCCCCCTAATAGTTTGGTGATTAATTATGGTGACGGCAATGGTGGTCAAGCTGCTTACGTTCCAAGTGGCAACCAAATTGGACCCGGTTATGTAAATTGGTACTATGGCAACATTTATCTTGGTCCACCAAGAGTTGTTACTTTTAATACAGCGTTCGGGGCATCCTTCCCAACGGTTGACGGAGGAACGATGGCAACGGGCGGCGGCAACGGACCAAACTATAGGGGCGAGTATGACGTTGAAGCATTCTTAGGAGCAGAGTCGTGGTTGTTAAATCCAACAAGCTATTGGAGTTGGTCAACTATATTACCGGGTGGTCTTCCAATGCAAAGCAGTGGTTTGGTTATGCCTGAAAACATCACCAGAGCAATTGCTCATTATATTAATGGGCGACATGCAACCGAAGCAGACTTTGATTGGACGGCTGTTGCGAACCCTCCCGGCAGTGGAACAATTATGGGCATCGGTGCTTTAGATGTTGGCACTGTGGAAATAAAATGGAATGAACGAAACCCTGCTCAAACAGGCACCAAGCATGATGCAACTGTGAAAATGGAGAGAGGCTTGAGTACAGCCAGCGGAATATTCCCAGATAACAAACTTGCAGTTTATTTTGTAAATGAACAGAATAAGGTTGTTTGGGATCGCAACGGCAATTTGGAGCACGTTCTTTATGGAGAAGAAACTGAAGACGAGATTGAGCGGTGTTATGATGTGGCTGGTTCGCTTGTAGATATTTGCGGATTCCAACCATCGACCGAGAGGATTGGAGAGCTTGCAGATGAGAAAGAAATCTCTGAAGCGATTGTGATGATTCCTTTTGTTGATGTTCCAATTGATAGTGATGCTGTGGCTTCAACTACAAATGTAATGGGCAGAAACTTTTTTAAGATTTCAAAAGGATTGTTTAATTATACGAGGCGAAATATTGAAGCTGGTAAGCCAGCAATTATTGCTGGCGGGGAATATAATGTTGCAAAGGATATTCCAGAAACATCCGTGTCTCAAATGATTCAACGCATGAAGAAATATAATCTCCCGCCGCAACTTGATTTTCTTACCTACCCGTTGAAGTCTGGTGAAGATCCATTTGTTATGTATATTTTTGAATTCCATCATACTTTGGACAAGCAAGACCTAGCAGATATTTGGCAGGGTCTAATGCCGAAGATTGGTCACAAGGCTGAAAAGGACGCAGACATTATTTCCCATGAGATGAATCCCACGGAACTTTTTGAAGCGAAAAAATTACCGGGCGACGTGCGCTGGCTCACTTTTAAGATTAAGAGGAAAGCTAATATAAATTATTATTCTGTAACTGCTGATTCAAAGGATGATGATAGGTTTAGGTTTGATTTTCAGTTCGGGGAGAAGCCGCCAGAATATAGTTATAATTGGCCATATGACTTTTTCTCATTGGTTGAGCTTGCACAAATTGAAGGTGGGGTATCAACATATCCTGCTTACGAAGATGTTTTGAAAACTGTTCAAGGACGTGACGAAGCAGGAATTAAAATTTCGAGAGATACAGAAGAAACGTTACAACAAGCTCATGCTAAGGGTAGTGAGTCAGTGGAAACCGAACCGGGGTCGCTGGCAAATTGGCAATATATGGCGGCAACATCAACTGATGGAGATGACAACTAATGACTTTCTTTAATAAAAAAGAAGACGTGGTTGAGATTCAATTAACTCAGTACGGAAAGCACTTGTTGTCTAAGGGAAAATTTAAGCCATCTTATTATGCTTTTTTCGATGACGATGTTTTATATGATTCCATGTATGCTGGATTCGATGAAAAACAAAACGATGTGCAACCAAGGATTGAAGACACAACACCGAGGTCAAAAACACAGTATGTTTTCAGTAGTCGAGAAAAAGAGGTTAGGAAGTTGGTTGATCATGTGCTACATGGTGGAGGTAATATCCGTGATACTTCAATACAATCAACACCTGATAGGCACTATGCTTTATCGGCTCCGCTTGGAACATCAGACTATAATGGGAATAAAGCACCAGCGTTTAGTGTTACGTTTTTGAGAGGAAACATTAATGAGTATGTTACTCACTTAACTGGTGCTCACCCAACGATGAAAATTCCTCAACTAGAAGTTGACCCCGTAATTTATTCAACACAGATTTTATCAGACAACCCACCTGATCAAGACGTGGTTGATTATCCCGGTGGTCCTCAAGCCGGGGATTTGGGTAATCCCGGTTCAATTGGTCAAGTTGGTTTGGTTGTTAATCAATATGATGATGGTTCATATATTGAGATTATGGATGATTGGGCATTGGTCGAGATTGACGAATTGAATGTTCCATTTACTAATGCTAATTTTGATATTGAAGTGTTCTTGGTTGAAGATGTGGACGCACAAGGAAATATTGTTCCAAAGGAATTAAAAGACTTGGTAGACACTAGGGAAATGTTGCATCCACTATCGTTCATTAAACAGGCTTCAATGATTGATGAAAATGATATTTTATTAGATGAACCAACAGGAGGAAACACAAACTTATTTCCAGAGTTGGACCCTAGTTATGTTGAGTATTGGTTTAATATTTGGGTTGATCATGAAATAGATGAATTGGTGCTGTGCGCCGATCCACCAATTGATAGACCGAGGGGAGTTTTCACACAAGATGCGTTAAAATGTGCAACGACAGATCAAGAACATGTGGTCCCGGTGAACACTAATGTGGTTGGTGGAACCGATTTGGCAAGAGCGGCTGGTGGTGCTGCGGCTGATGGTGCTGCGGCGGCTGGTGCTGGTAATGATTTGTATAATACAACGGTTGCAGATATTGCGCCAGATGGTGATGAAGGAGATGATTGCTAATGCCCGCTTTGATTAGTCAAGAAAAATTAATAGGTGATTTACTACCAACGGTTTATTTTGAAGGCATTACTTTGGAGTCTTCTGGGTTGCCGCCAGTGGATGACGACCCTCACATTGACCACCAGAGAGAGCGTACCAGTGTTGGGAGGGACGAGCCAAATACTTTATTAGTTACTGCTGATATTTCCTTAAAGGAAAAATTAGATACAAGTTTAGTTGGTCGGTGGTTTGGCGAAGACAATAAGTTTAAAAACTTTATCAAGTTGATGGTTGTGGTTTCAACCAATCCATATGTGACGAGAGCTTTTTCTTTAAACAATGAAGCAATTTCGTTAGCCCATCGGTGGACAGACTGGCGAGGGTTCAGAACCACCGCTAAATTAATTGCAAGGGATTTTAAGATTAAAGATCCGGCACAACTTAAAAGAGCTTTCTATGATAAAAGTAATTTTCAAACAAGAATTCTTACAATTAATCAGGATGTGCTGGGCGACCGTCGAGACATAACGCAATATAAATCTTATACAGATAGTGATGGTAACACCATACATGATATTAATTTTAGAGCATCTTTTACAGTAAGGGAAGTCAACCCGAAACACCTTGCTTGCTTTGCAGTAGCTTATCTTGATATGCCTGCTTTGATCGAGGCATATAATCTAGACGTTGATGAACAGACACTAACATTACAGAATGGCAAAACTTCTGCTGAAGTTGTGATTGATAACCATAATATGATTGGCAACACAAATGTTTTTTATACCAGCGATGGAGAAATTTGGACCGGACCAATTCACAGGGATGGTAGTAGATTTAAAACTGGAAGCGTTGAGGATGAAGATTCAAAATTGTTGACTCGCTCTACGGTGCCGAATACGAAGATTCAAGATTTTAGGGATGTTAAAGAAATAAAAAGAATGGAAATTAATCTTGCCTATGTTGAGCAAGAATTGTTTTCTGCGAAAAGTAAATTAAGAAGTTTGAAAAGCGATCACATGGACCCACAAAA
>JYMV01020598.1_pt1 | contig 14217 bp, 17 predicted proteins | sample 338911 | NCBI WGS metagenome assembly JYMV01 (sample SAMN03354496, study PRJNA234377) | hydrothermal vent metagenome | biome: Deep sea; feature: Hydrothermal plumes at the Eastern Lau Spreading Center, Western Pacific Ocean; material: Seawater | place: Tonga | collected 2009 | depth 2000 m m
CCCTGGGCAACTTCTTTCCATGCGGCAATTTTCTGAGTTTTTATCAGATGTGTTAAATCTTCAAAAACGATAACCAGTCCCCGATATTTCCCAGTAGCTCCCCGAAGAACCTGAACATTGACCAGAAGGGTGAGGTTGTTTTCTCCTACCCGCAGATCAATTTGTTCTTCAATGGACTCTCTATCCTGTGCATTCATACGCTTACTGAGCTTTCGGATTATCTGGTAAGAGGAAAAATCAAAAGCGTCATGGTAGGAGGACCCGAAAATATTTTCACTTTTAAGATTGAGAATTTTTTCCGCTGCTTTGTTGAAGGTGGTGATGGTGCCCCTTTTATCGACCGAAACCACGCCTGCGCCTATGTTGTCTAAAATGGTTTCAATATAGTTTCTTCTTCGGTCGAGTTCGATATTCGTTCTTTTGAGATCTTCGTGGGCGTGTTGAATATTGAGCCTGCTTTCATTTAGTTCCCGGGTCATGGTATTGAAGGAGTCAACAAGAATTGCTATTTCATCGGTTGCCTTTGCTCCAATCTTAAAATCAAGATCTCCTTCCGTGATACGTCGCACACCCTCTGCCAATTGCTGAATGGGGACAGTGATGCCCCGTGCCATATAAAAACCCAGCCATATGGCAGAAAACAGGATTAACAGGGTAATGAGAAGAAAGGTCGTGTAGTAGTTTGCGCTGACCGCAAGCTTTAGGAAGCTCTGTTGCTGATAATCCTCAAAAGTATTTCTGATAGTTTCAATTTTTCTTAACGAGCTTTTCAAAACAGGGTTGAGAGTGAGGATATAACCCCATATCGAAATTTTTCCTTCATGTGTTTCTGTAAGGGGCACAACCACGATCATCAGGCTTCCCCCATGGGTCATTTGAATTTCTGTTACTCCTTCTCCATCAAGACTTTTTTGGATCAATTCGGAATAATTCAAACGGGTTTGCGAAGAAAGTTTGGATGAATCTATTTCAGAAATGATTGGTTTTAAATTATTGTCATAGATGAGGATCCCGGTCAGGTCATATTCAACCACTTTTTCCCGAACCAAAGCCTGTAGCTGATCCCGTTTCAGCTTTAAGTACAACTCCTGGTTGTTAATAAAGCGTTCAATATTTTTGGTTTTGGAAAGAGCTCTTTTTTCAAGGCCCGAATAATAATCCCTTGCGATATCCATGGAATATTGTAGGGTCTGCTCTATTTGCAAATTGAACCAGTTTCCGATGCTAACGGTGAACAGCTTGCTGGCTACCGTGAAAAGCAGTATGGAAGGAACTAGTGCCAGAATCAGAAAGGCAATAATCAATTTGGTCTGAAATTTGGAACCAATAATTTTACTTTTTCGCTCGTTATAAACTTTAACAAGGTTTCGCGTAATCAGAATGATCAATAAAAATAACAGGATCAAAATAATATTGAATACGGCAAGGACGGTAATATTGTTCCCAAACGTTGAAGCCGATTGTGCCTGGAGGAAATAGTTTTCCAGTAATGTCATGCCGATCAGGGCAATAAAAACTCCCAGGATGGTGATGGTCGTGCGTTTCCGCTTATCGCGCAATTGCTCTTCGGTAGGCGGGATATAAATGGAGGGCTGGTTGATTAGAGGATCGGATGGCATAGTGGCTTCCGAAATATCCATTGGTTTTAAAAACAACAGTTTAACATACAAACAGGGCAAACGGGCGCGGGATTTATTTGTTACCGAAACTTGATGCTAAAGTGCGAGTTATCAGTATTATTGGGAATGAAGAATGGAAATTTTTATGGCAAAATTTTTACCCCGATAATGCTACTTGCATGGCGGGTGCACATTAAAGTTAAAAAACCTTGTCATTATCCTCAAAAAGGGATTAAAATCAATACATTACCCCTAAACTCCCATGGACGGCACTGTAGCGGGCACCCTGATGGTTGAGGTGCTGGATATTAACTCTTAAGACAGGTCCTGTTTTGGAAGGCTCTAAGGGAAAAAGTATTAGTACGTTAGAAAGTTTTGCCAACCAAGTGGGAGATTCTCAGTTTAATGAGGATAGTCTCCTTTCTCTTACCAAAAATCTGAAGTTGTTGTTCAATTGTGAAGAAGCGACTCTTTTTGCTTTGGATGCGGCCAAGCGTGAGCTTTTCACCAAAAATTTCCATCAGGAAGGTTTTCCTGAAATACGGCTAAATATATCCGTGAAAAACATAGCGGGGTTTGTGGCCGCCACGGGAAAGCCGAGGTCCAGGAAGCGCCGGTGAAAAGGATTCCAAAGTTGGCGGGAACCGTTCCACCACTGCCAATATCCTGGTTCAAAAAGAAGATGACGAAACAACGATTCTAGTCCGTATTTTGAAGGATGGAAGCCGCTTTGTTTACCAGCAAATTGACCCACCGCAGGATGTGATCAAACTGATCAAGGAGGTCACTAATATTGACCTGGATCTTCCTGCCAACCCCCACAGAAGAAAAGACGATCTCACCCCTACCCGTCGTCCCGGGCACGTAATCTAAGACGAAATATCACTGTCTAGCGCGTTATGCTCCTCATTTGCTTTTACTCTTTCAGGGCATGAAAGCTGATGAAGAGGATATCACGCATGCCCCGAAGGGGTATCACGCTGGCTAGTGGATGGATGAGACGGTCTATTTATTAAATGATCGGATGACATCTCTGGAGATAGCACCCCTTTTTTTGTTGGAACCGCCTGCCTGTTTCGACAGCTCCAGATCAGGGTCAATGGAGAGGGGAGAGGTTTGCGCCCATGAGGTTTCAAATGCGTTGAATGGAACAAAAAAGAAAATATAATTGAAAGGGAACCAGAACCGGTCTGTTTCCAAATCTGCTTTGACCCGGACATAGTATTTTTCGTTCGGGTCCAGCTTATATATTGGGGCAATAGGAATGTCTTTTAAGGTGAGCATCAGCTTCTGATAGCGGGATTCTTTTCGGGTGATTATCTTTCTCTTTACATTTTTCCCGGATTCTGAGAAGCGGTATATTTTCTTGAGGGAGTCAAATTGGACTCGATGCCGCACCTTATTGGAACTGACCAGGCTATCCACCCATAACGTATTGTCTTTACGGAGTTCAATCTCAAAGGTGAAACCCATAGGAATTCCATTTTCGATTGCTTCCAGTATTTTTTCAGTAAAGCCATCCACCAATCTGGCATTCATCACCAAATATTTGCCATTTGTGCCAACACCAATGTTGACAACATCTGGCGATACTGCAGATACAGGCGAAACCAGCCCCAGGGTCAGCATAAAAAAGGCAAAGACCAATATAGAAATCAGGTCAGGCCGTTTATTTTTTGAAAAAATTGTACGTTTCAATTAACCCCTGCTCCAAAGAAACTTCGGGTTTCCATCCAAAACTTTCATAAAATTTTTTACAGTCGATAACACTTCTTCGTTGCTCCCCATTTCTAGCCGAACTGTGTTCGGCGGAAATGGTTTTCCCCGATATGCCCAGCAGACATTCGGTCAATGAGTTTACGCTGGTTTCTTTTCCCGTTCCCACATTGAATGTTCCGACGCATTTGGGATCCAGCGCTATCAAATTCGCCTGTGCAACATCACGTACCGAAATGAAGTCACGGGTTTGTTCTCCATCGCCACAAATAACCGGTTTTTGATTCTTCGCCAGTTTTTGACAGAATATCGCGACAACTCCCGCTTCCCCATGGGGGTTTTGATGCGGGCCAAAAACATTGCTATAACGGAGTACGGTTGTGCTCAAGCCATACTGATCGTTAAAAAACCTGAGATAATTCTCCGCGCACAGTTTGGAAATGCCATACGGACTTACTGGCTGGCACGGATGATCCTCGCTTGCCGGAAAATGAATCTGCTCCCCATACATGGCACCTCCGGTCGAAGCAAAAATGAATTTTTCAATATTCGAAGATACCGCATTTTGGATAAGTTGTAAAGTTCCAATAATATTGGAGTTAGCGTCAAAGACAGGATCGGTGACCGAATCGGAAACGGAAATTCGCGTTAATTTTTTCTTTTTTTAGAACCTCGGAAACCTTGATATCAAGGATATCCATTTCATAAAACTGTGCCTTCGGATTCAGGAAGCGCAACTCTCCCGATGAAAGATTATCGATAACCGTGACATGATGTCCCGCTTCAATATAGCCATTGACTATATGTGAGCCGATGAATCCTGCACCGCCTGTAACTAAAATATTCATTTAAGGTCGCTCTTGAATCGTTCGGTTAGCTCGAATAACACTTCCAAAGCTTCTCTGGGAGAGAGTTGGTTAGGATCAATTTCCTTTATTTTCTGAATCAAGGGATTTTCCGGTTCCGAGAAAAGGCCCAGTTGCCCCGGTGAGTGTTTGGTATCGCAGTTTTCGGAATGTGAGATTTTGGGAATACCGACTTCATCAAACTCGCTTTGTTCCAGGTTGAATAGAACTTCATGAGCACGATCCAGAACCCTTTTAGGCAATCCTGCCAGCCGAGCGACTTGAATACCGTAGCTTTTATCAGTGCCTCCCGGAACAATTTTGCGGAGGAAGATGATTTCATCATTCCATTCCTTGACCTGGACATTAAAATTCTTGACTCCGGGAAGAACTCGGGATAAATCCGTCAATTCATGGTAATGGGTGGCAAAAAGCGTTTTCGGTCCTCCTCCCTGATCCGCTTTGTGAAGGAACTCAACAATGGCCCAGGCGATACTGATTCCATCAAAGGTGCTGGTTCCCCGGCCAATTTCATCCAGAATGATCAGGCTGTCTGGCGTGGCGTTATTAAGGATGTTGGCGGTTTCGTTCATTTCCACCATGAAAGTGGATTGCCCCTTTAATAAATGATCCTGAGCTCCTACCCGGGAAAAAATACGGTCCGTGATTCCCAAGGTTGTTTTGTCCGCAGGAACAAAACTTCCTATTTGCGCCATAAGAGCGATCAGGGCAACTTGTCTCAAATAAGTGGATTTCCCTGCCATATTGGGGCCGGTAATGATCATGATCTGCTGTTCCACTGAATCCAGAAAAGTGTCGTTGGAAATGAAACGAACCGAGGGATCCATTCTCTCTATGAGAGGGTGGCGACCACTTTCAATAACAAGACTGCGATCAGTGGTAAGTTCTGGTTGGCAATAATTATATCGATGCGCAGTTTCGGCGAAGGCGGATAATGCATCAATTTCACTGATGACCCGCGCCATCCCCTGTATCCGGGAGCCTGCAAGGGAAATTGCGGATCGAATTTCTTCGAACAGCTTTTGTTCTAAGGCGAATATTTTTTCTTCTGCACCGGTGATTTCTTCTTCATATTCTTTCAGTTTGGGGGAAATATAACGTTCTGCATTGACAAGGGACTGCTTGCGAATATATTCGGCAGGTACACGGTCGCTATGTTTTTTGGTGATCTCTATATAATATCCGTAAATTTTATTGAAGCCGACTTTTAGCACCGGTATGCCGGTTTTCTCTTTTTCTTCCAGTTCCAGAGCGGCGATCCAGTTTTTGCCTTGCCGGGTTATATTTTTTAGGCGGTCCAGTTCTTCGTTACAACCCGCTTTGATCAGGTTCCCTTCTTTGAGCCCAAGGGGTGGATCGTCCGCGATATTGCGATCAATCAAATCGTGAATATTTTCGAGGTTGTCCCAGTTTTCCAGATACATCTGTACAGGGCCATAACCTTTAAGAGCTTCCAATAAATCCGGAAAAACTTTCAGCGATGTTTTTAGCGCCACGAGATCTCTTGCGTTGCAGGCCGAAAGGGTGATTCGCCCCAGCAGTCTTTCCAGGTCGAAGATTTGTCGCAATAGGTCGCGCAGTTCTTTTCGGCCGGTCGGATTGTCCTTGAAGCCTGCCACAATGCTTAAGCGTTGCCGGATTTTTTCCATGTTTATCAGCGGTTTTAAAATCCATTCACGAATACGCCTGGCGCCCATGGGGGTTAGAGAGAGGTCGAGCAGATCCAACAGAGAATTTTTCCTGCTTCCTTCGCTGGATTGGACCAGTTCCAAACTTATCAGGGTGCATTGGTCCAACGCCATATAGTTGTGGATAGGAAAAGGGGTGAGGGCGGTGATATGCTCCATAGGCGATTTCTGCGTTTCGCGCAGGTAATGGATCAATGCCCCGGCTGAAGAAATTGCGGCTTTCATATTTTCACAGCCGAACCCCTCTAAAGACTGGGTTTTAAAATGCTCAACCAGGTTTCTATAAGCTTCGCTGAAAGAAAAGGACATATCTTCCCAGGTGTGGACAAACACCTCACCCGGTGGAAGCCAGGGGCGAGGTTCATCTTTTAATGAATCGGGAATGATGATTTCCCGAGGATCCAGTTTCTGCAGTTCGTTTGCAAGAATGGAAATATCTCCATCAATCTGGGTAACCTTAAAGACCCCGGTCGATACATCAAGTACGGAGAGGCCGATCTCGTTTTTTCCAAAATACAGGGAGGCGATAAATTGATCACATTTAGGATCAAGAATATTGTCGTCCAGAATGGTTCCTGGGGTGATGACTCGAACCACTTCCCTTTTGACTAGTCCCTTGGCGTGTTTAGGATCTTCCGTTTGTTCGCAGATGGCGACCTTCTTGCCCGCCTTAAGGAGTTTAGTGATGTAAAGGTTGGCGGCATGGTGGGGAATCCCACACATGGGCACGGGGTTGGACTTCTTATTTCTGGATGTGAGCGCGATCTGCAAAATGCTGGATGCGGTTTTGGCATCTTCATTGAACATTTCGTAAAAATCTCCCATCCTGAAAAACAAAATGGAATCGGAGTATTCCTTCTTGATGCCTCGATACTGCAGCATCATGGGGGTGTCATCTGCAGTGACTTTAAGACTTTTAGCCAAAATGCCCATATTGTTTATGAATTACAGATTTTCAAAATGAGGAAGAAGTTTATTGTAGGTGGCTTTCAGGTGTTCAGGGTGAACTTTGGTTTCCCCCAGCACGGGCATGAAATTGGTGTCGCCTGTCCATCGGGGAACGATGTGGCAATGAATGTGCTCGTCATACCCCGCACCAGCCGCTTTACCGATATTATATCCAATATTAAAACCATCAGGATTAATCACCGTACGCAATATCTCGATACATTTGTGGGTCAGTTGGTTCAGTTCCGTGCTTTCGTTAGCATCCTGCTCGGTCAAACACCCGATATGACGAAAGGGCGATACCATTAAGTGAGCGGAATTATAGGGGAAAATATTCATGATGATAAAAGCCGACTGGCCTCGATGCAGGATATTGCTTTTCGCGTCATCACCTGCCTTGGGAAGTGAGCAGAAAATACATTCATCCGACTTATCACTCTTGATATATTCCATCCTCCAGGGAGCCCAAAGTTGCTTCATGGTTTTTCCTAAGTGGTTGTAGCAAGTCAGAAGTTGCAGGTGTCCGCAAGTTTTTTGTCGGGATAAATCATCGCGAACAATTCCCGGGTTTTTTTTCGCATTCGTTCTTCCTCCCGGTTGGAAATTTCATGGTCATAGCCCAAGAGGTGAAGGATACCGTGAATGAGCAGTAAAATTAATTCCTCTCCCAGGGACAGGCCGTGACCCTTAGATTGGTGACGGGCTGTCTCAAGGGAAATGGCGACATCACCCAGGACAGGTGCCCCAGGGGGCTCCGGTTCTCCCTCCAAAAGTTGGGGAAACGATAACACATCCGTCGGGCGATCTATACCCCTGAACTGACGGTTCAGATCGCGGATGCCCTGATCCCCGACAAATAATATGCTGATTTCATGTTCATTGCAATCCAGAGAGATCAGGATTTTGCTAATCTGCTGTTTTATTTTCCGGGTATCCACTTTGATTCCGGGGCACTCATTTCTAATAAGAATTTCCATAAAGATTTCGGAGAGGCTTTGTTTATTTGGTAATTTTCAGAGATGCCCTTCAAACAGAGAGCAAAAATCAGTGGATTTCAGGATGATAGTGGAATTGTCAGAACTATTCCTGATTAGAATCAGTCTGGGCGTAGGCCGTGATAATTTTTTTCACCAATTCATGGCGGACGACATCCTTGAGTGAAAAATAAACAAAGTGGATGCCTTGAACCTTATCCAGCAGGCTTTGAACATGGATGAGCCCCGAATCACTGTATTTTGGAAGGTCGACTTGGGTAATATCCCCGGTAACAACCATCTTCGACCGGAATCCCAAACGAGTCAGGAACATTTTCATCTGTTCTTTGGTCGCGTTCTGGGCTTCATCAAGAATGATGAATGAATCACTCAGTGTTCTTCCGCGCATATATGCCAACGGGACGATTTCTATAGCGCCGTCATCCATGAGATGCCTCACATGATTTTCTTCCATCATATCATTTAAAGCATCATAGAGGGGCATGAGGTAAGGATTGATCTTGTCGGCGATATCTCCCGGCAAATAACCCAGCTTTTCACCGGCTTCTACCGCCGGGCGCACCAGCACAATTCTTTTAAATCTTTTTTTGAGCAGGCCCTCTACCGCCATCGCTACCGCCAGGTAGGTTTTCCCCGTTCCTGCCGGGCCAATGGAAAGAACGATGTCGTTCTTCCTGATAGATTGGATGAACTCGTATTGTGCGGGTCCCTTGGGGGTGACATAGCCCTTTTTTTGGGAAACGGCAATGCGCTCCGAAAAGATTGTTTGGAGATCGACTTGGGGGTCGTCCGCCATAAGTCGAATGGCAAACTTTACGTCTCCGTTTGCGACCGGGAGGTTTGCCTCATGCAGTTTCTCCAATTGCATGAAAAGATTTTCGACTGTTTCGATATCTTTCGGGTTGCCTTTGAGCTTGATCTGGTTTTCGCGGGTGGTGATGCGGATGTTGAATTTTTTCTCAATCAGTTTGAGATTGAGATCTTGACTGCCAAACAGTTCGGGAATGAGTGCGTTGTTTTCGAGTATTAATTCTTTGATATTCGATTCCAAACAGCGTTCTCTCTATTTAAAAGATGAAAAATTTACAGGGCTCACCGCCGTGTCCCCTGTGGGGGAATCAGGCTCAAAAACTCACTGCGTGTTCTGGCATCGGATTTGAAAGAGCCCAGCATGGCACTGGTGGTGGTGTAGGAGTTTTGTTTTGCCACTCCTCGCATGCACATGCATAGATGAAGGGCTTCAATCACTACCCCTACACCAATGGGTTGAAGAATTTCATTCAGGGAATCAGCGATTTGTTTGGTCAGGCGTTCCTGTACCTGCAGGCGGCGGCTGAACGCATCGACAATCCGGGGCACTTTGCTGATGCCAATTATTTTCCCCTTTGGTAGATAGGCAACGTGGCATTTGCCAATGAAGGGAAGCATATGGTGTTCGCACATGCTGAACAGGTCAATATCCTTGACGATAACCATTTCATCATAGTCTTCATTGAATAACGCGCCATTGACAAGCTCTTTAATATTGACCCAGTAGCCACTGGTTAGAAATTTTAGCGACTTCTCCACACGTTCTGGGGTGTTCTGCAGTCCCTCGCGGGATGGGTCTTCCCCAATCTGCAACAATATTTGTTTAATGAGGTCTTTCAAGTTCAGTTCCCCGGTAAATGACAAAATTGCGTTCGGACTCAAAAAGTTTGATCTCATGCAGAGTACCGTTCTCAATTTTGGGTTCGATGATATCCCAGAAATGGATGGCGATATTTTCTGCTGTGGGAATTACATTTTTCAAAAACTCCACATCCACATTAAGATTTTTATGGTCGACCTTGTCAACGATTTCCTCGTTAATCAGTTTTTTGAGGGTTTTGAGATCCAGCACCATTCCGGTTTCCGGGTCCACTTCCCCTTTGACGGTAACCTCCAGAACATAATTATGCCCATGCCCATTGGGATTGTTGCACAACCCAAAGGTGGCCGCGTTTTTCTCATCTGAAAAAGCAGGATTGAACAATCTGTGGCTGGCACAAAATTCCAGACGGCGGGTGATATAAATCATCAGTAATAGTGGGAGTTTATTTAAGGTATTTGCGTTTGTTATCTGTTGAGTAAAAGCCTGGTCCGTACAAATGAAAGTTCATCTGGTTGAACTGCTTGCTCAGTTTGCCGCCACATTTTTCACAATCGTCGAGTGGGTCGTCACTGATTTTTTGCAGGACTTCTACAATATCCTTGCACTTTTCGCACTGATATTCATATATGGGCATTGGTTTCTCTATTTCCAGACCATTTCATTGGTTACATTATACATCGATCAGGTGAGGTTGTAGGCAAAACATCCGCTGGAACACGTCACCATATAATGAGGACAACTTTTGCAAGGCTCTTTCGGCTGTGCTTCAAATACATGGCTGAGAAATCGGGTATGCATTTTGGTAATTGAAAGCTCGTTTATCTGCTTAAAGTCCTTGATATTGCCAAGTTTTTTATTGTGAAACGGGAAACAGTTGAAACAATCCCCTTTGGGGTCGATGTCCATAGGGCTGTCATCCGCGCATCCAAAATAGACATCTTTATCTTTCCATGTTGTGATATCGGGAACGGACTGACTCCCATGGTAGATAAATCGCTCTACGAGTGGATATTCGTCTTCTTCTATTTTGTCCAAAAGACAGGGCGGGAACGAACAGTCAAAACGAAAACAAAGTTGTGGGTATTCTTTAATCATATCCAGCATCATCCGTCCCATTTTGGGATAATCTCTTATGGCTAGTGGTTCGTTGGTATCCTCCCCAACAATTGGGAAGGCCGGACTGACACGGACTTTATATTTTTGTCCCGGTGGCAACCCCATGTCCTGATAAATTTCATCGATTTCCCAGCACTGGGTCTGTAAATCCTGCTCGATGGAATACAGGTTGAGACTGAACATGAGACCCATTCCGTTTTTGCTGAGAATTGTCTCTGCTACTTCCCGGCAACGGGCATGGTTTTTTTCAGAAATGTTTTCAGAAGTCTGCCAGTTTAGAAGAATGGAAAATTGAATCTGGCGCTCGATACTTCCTCCACGGCCTACGGTATGCAAAAGAAGATCGAGGACTTTGTCCGGCATCAAGCCATTGGTGAAAACTCCCAGAAAGGAAAAGGGCTGCATATTTTCTAGGGTTGCCAATAAAATATCGTTGAAGCGGGGATGCAGGGTGGGTTCACCACCCATGAAATTGATGAGAGAGGCATTTTTTACCCGAGGCAACAATTCATCGAGAAAAAAGTCATAATCCATTGATTTATCTGGAGTTTTAACATTCTCCTCCATATATTCATCGGCAAAGCAATAATTACATTTTAGATTGCAATAGGTATTAAGAATAAGGTTCATGGGTTACCTTTTTATCCCTTACGCGGTAAAGCAACAAACCGGCTTTGTATTCCAGTCTGGCGCTGGGGATTGCTTCCACGAAAAATGTTCAATGTTTTCGGAATATTTTCTTTGAGGGCTACCATGCCATGACGGGCAGAAGGCAAGGTCAAACCCCACTCGGGATCATAAATACCCGCCAGCATTTCATCTTGCCCCAAAACCTGTATGACAATAAACTTTTCAATGGAATGTTGTTTTTGCACTTCCAACGGCATCATCAGAGTTGCGTTTTCATTCTTGGAGCCCCGGCGCATCACCGCCTTGCCCGACTTAACCGCATTAAAAGATATGGAGGCGAAATAGTCGCCCAATGTTTTAAAAATGTATTTTTTCGGAAAAACAACGATACCAAAATTTTCGTTGTTTTTGTAGAGCTGATAATCATAACCGGACCCGGCCTGGGCCTGTATGGGCGCAATGCAAAGCATCAGGGCTATGAGGGCTAAAATGAAATGTTTCATAATACTAGGATGATACTCCATTGTTCCCTCAACAGGGGAGGAAACTGTGCAAAAACCCCATTGAGCCGAGAAGAATTATTGCTCGCCACCCTCTAACGAGGGAGGTCAATAGCAATAGGTTATCAGCCGCCAACCCGGTTTGAATGCTATAAAAATTACTGCCCATTTCCTACTGGGCGTTACCCGGCGCTTGGCCCACTGCTGTGGGAGGGAGCTGGGCAAGAGTTTATTGAGTCGAAACAACTCTGTGCCCGCCAGAGAAAGTCATTGTACATTGGCCCCACGCCTAGTGGATTTCAGTCTGACTGAAGAAATAGGACATCTCAAACGCCGCAGTTTCAGTCGCATCTGAGCCGTGAACAGAGTTTCTTTCAATATTTTCAGCAAAATCTTTGCGGATGGTGCCTGCTTCGGCATCCGCCGGATTGGTGGCACCCATCAATTTTCGCCAGTCAGGGATAGCATTTTCCTTTTCAAGAACGAGTAAGACGACAGGCCCTGAACTCATGGTGCTGGTCATGCTGGGGAAAAAAGGCCGCTCCTTGTGGACATCATAAAATCCTTCAGCCTGAGCCTTGCTGAGCAGGGTTCGTTTCATGGCAACGATTTTAAAGCCTTGTGATTCGATGCGTTCCAGAATTTTTCCGGTGAGATTGCGTTCTACTCCGTCAGGTTTGATAATAGCAAAAGTTCTTTCCATTTCAGGGCTTTCTTCTAAGGATTATGGGTCAAATAAAAAAAGGTATTTGGGCTTTAACGCCCAAATACCTTTTAGTAAAAAGATGAGTTATCGTAGAACCAGTCCGGATTTTTTAAAGACAAAACCTTCGTCCAATTCCTCGATCCATTTCATTTGAATGGCATCGTTCTTGGCGATATCCGTGCATATATAGACGCAAATCTCACAGGCTTTACACCGGTCTACGGAGACATAAGCGGATTTATCCTCTTCACTGTAGTTGATACAGTTTGATTCCGGACAGTATTGCGTACAGAGATGGCAATTTTTAGCCGAGCATATGTCTTTGTCAACATGAGCAATGTAGTACATATTTTCTCCAGTCTTAAACGTTATGCGGTGGCTTTAGCAGGTTCAGGTTCAGCTTCAGCTTCAGACCAGCCTTGTTCAATGGTATAGGCGTGAGCCGCATCCAGTACCATTTGGTTGGCTTCCAGTAATTTTTGTTTCTTTGCAAATTTTTTCTCAATGGCACTGTCCAAAGCCGCCGTACCACCTGATACCACGATACCTTTTCCAACAAACCGGTCTTTAACCGATGCCGCCAGGGATTCCAGGTCGGGCAGGCCGAAGATCCCGGAAATGGCACCGCACATGGCCATATTGGTAGCCAGGTCGGTTTTAGCCAGGTCATTGGCCATTTCCGTTGCGGGCAGATAGTAGATGCGCGCTTCTTTCTCCTCCAGTTCTCTTTGCTCGTCGCGAGTGAATTTAATCGGTTTCTTGCTGTTAATGAGGATGATTCCTTTTTGCTTCAAGCCGGTATAAAACGGCATGGTGTAAGACTTGCCAAGAGTGATTACGGAAGGGTGAAAAATCATGAGAACGTTCGGAAAAATGATCTCTCCAATCTCATATATCTCTTCGTTGGAGATGCGGACATAACTTTCAACGGGAGCGTTTCGCTTTTCTGATCCGAAGAAAGGAACCAGGGAACTGAAACCTCCGGAAATAACCACACCGTTACTGACAATGTGGGATGCCGTGACCACACCCTGGCCGCCAATTCCTGCCATACGAACGTTATAGCGTCTAGCTGCTTGTGCCATTTTATTTTCTCCTTACTTGTCTGATTTTTTCTTTTTGGCTTTTTTCTCAACTTCATCCAGATACTCTTTGGCCAGAGGAGAAATAATCTCTTCAAAACCATAGCGGTCTTTTTCAACTTCGAAGGCATCTTTCATGACATCCGGGGTTGGAATAGAGTACTCAATATTACAGGAGGTATAGGCTTGAATGTAGCTATGACCTACTTCCCGTGCCACCATGATGGCGCGGCGAACGGTTCGTGCCACCCGTGCGGGATTTGTCGGAGCAAGCCGGGCAACATAATCCACGCCGGCTACCTTGGCGAGACCCAAAGCATCGATTTTATCACCAAACTTTCCACGCGGAGCCATTTTGAGAACTTTACCATTTTCGGTCATGCCGCTTTCCTGTCCACCGGTGTTTCCATAAACTTCATTGTCGAGCATGATGGTGGTGAATTTTTCTCTGCGGAACCAGCTATGCATCATTCCCTGAAAACCAATGTCGATCAGCCCGCCGTCACCCGCCATAACCACAACGTCTTTTTTCTGGTTGGGAAAACGAACTTCCAGACCGCGTTTCAGGCCAGAAGCCACTGCGTTGGTATCCCCGTAATTACCATAAATGAAAGGCACGGAAGCCTGGGAAATTGCCAATCGGCCGCACCCGGCGGTGCCGACAACGATCGTGTGCTCGGGGTTGGGCATGACCGAAAATGGTAAAGTTCTCAAAATG
>JYMV01023753.1_pt1 | contig 14215 bp, 11 predicted proteins | sample 338911 | NCBI WGS metagenome assembly JYMV01 (sample SAMN03354496, study PRJNA234377) | hydrothermal vent metagenome | biome: Deep sea; feature: Hydrothermal plumes at the Eastern Lau Spreading Center, Western Pacific Ocean; material: Seawater | place: Tonga | collected 2009 | depth 2000 m m
CGTCCGCATTGCAAGTATTGAGCGAGCTCATGATCAGTTTTTATTTACTCAAATAATGGATGAAGGGGATCTGACTGGAAGTACAGAAGTTAAGAAAAAAATTTTTGAACAACTGGAAGTATTATTTAACGAGGGATCAGGGCGTAGTTTAAATGATGCTCTAAGTTTATTTTTTTCGTCAATTCATGACTTGGCAACCAACGCTAGAGGATTGCCAGAGCGCGTTGATCTAATTTCAAAAGCAGAACATTTGGCTAGCACTTTTAATCAAACAGGAAATCAGTTATTCACGATTCAAAGAAATATTGATGCAACAATAGAAACAGAAGTTGCAAAAATCAATACGCTTACAACGCAAATTGGAAAATTAAATGAGAGCATACATGCTAACGAGCCGACATCACAATATAAAGCAAACGACCTTAGGGATAACCGAGACAGACTAGTCAAAGAGCTTTCCAAAAAAATTGATATACAACTGGTCCAAGAATCAGACAATCAAATTAGCCTAACATTGAAGGATGGAACCGCTTTGGTGCTTAAAGCTCAGGTTTTTGATTTAAGCACATCCATCAACGCAAATAATGAATCTTTTAATGATGTATATATTGATAGTGGGTCAACTACAAAGAATATAACGTCTACCATTAAGGGTGGTGAATTGCGTGGTTATCTGGACATGCGAGACACAGAAGTAGAATCCATCCTCGACAAAATGAATATCCTTAGTGGGTCTTTTATTCATGAATTTAACAGTATTCATAGGGAAGGTTTTGGTATTGATGGAAGTTCTGGGCTGGATTTTTTTACTCCCCTTGATGTTACGGTTGATCACTATGCTGATAATACAGGTACGGCTGTGGTGAGCATGACCAATGCCAGCCCAACCACGGTTTCAGTAGACGAGTTTGAAATAGCTTTTACTGGTAGCAATGAATTTACTTTGAACAACCTGACAACAAACGCGAGTTCAGGAACATTTACCTTTACTACGGGAAGCACCTTTAACATTAAAGATGGTTTTGCGGTTGCGATCTCCGGAACTGCGGCTTCGGGTGATAAGGTTACATTTTCAGTATCTGAAGATGCGGCCAGCCTAATGTCCGTCTCAAGTACAATTACTGCCGATGGACAAAAGATAGCGGCAGGGACCACGACTAATGGAGACGGGGGTAATGCTTTACTAATGGCTGGTTTACAAAATGAATTAGTTTTCAATAGTGTGACATGGAGTTCGGAGTCTGGCTCATTCACTTTTGATGAATATTACAATGCTGTAGTAAGCACAATAGGAATTAAATCTTTTTCTGCTCAGGCGATACTTCGTCAACAAGAAGGGGTTATGCTCCAACTAAATAGTAGGAGAGAAAGTATTTCGGGTGTTTCCATTGATGAGGAAATGATAAAGATGATTAAATTCCAGCAGGCCTATAACGCGTCTGCACGAATGATTTCAATAGTAGATGAAATGCTCGACACATTAAACCGAATGTAAATCGGATTAGGAAGAGAATCGTAGACGGAGAACCAACATGGTAATGCGAGTAACCAGCCAAACGCAGCAAAGAAATGCATTGAATAACATTTTTCGCATTACGGAAGATTTGTTCAATGCTCAAAAAGAAATAACATCGGGAAAAAAAATTCACAAACCATCTGATGATCCATCTGGAATGCGAGATACTTTGGCGTTGCGGACAAGTATCAAAAAAATAAAACAATTTGAGCGTAATATGAATAGTAATCAACTTTTTTTATCACGCGGAGAATCAGCACTTGAATCAATCGGTGTGAATTTGATTCGGGCAAAGGAACTGTCGATGGTTGAACTTGGCGGCATGTCAACCTCGGAAACAAGAGGGTATGCAAAAAACGAACTAGATAATATTATTTCCGCAGTTTTCCAGGAGGCAAACGCAAAAGTTAAAAATATGTTTGTTTTTTCCGGTACAAATGTCAAAACAACTCCTTTTGAAGTAAGTGCCTCAGGTGCTGTGTACAAAGGAAATTCAGACAACTTGGTGATTCAAATCGAAGAAGGTACCAATGTAAAGGTAACTATCCCGGGGTCAGAGGTTTTGGGCACAGACTTGAATCCCAATTTAAACACTACCACTAACGTTTCTAAGTTAAACGGGGGCGCTGGAATTACAACAGGCTCTTTTTCAGTCACTGATAGAGCAGGAAAGAGTACTACGATTAACGTCACGTCAGAGATGACATTAGCAAATATAATTTCAGCTATTAGTAATGCCTCTTCAAATTTAACCGCTTCTATAAACAGTTCTGGTAATGGAATTACCATTACGGATACGAGTTCCGTAATAACAAACTCTTTAACAGTCAGTGAAGTAGACGGGGGTACAACCGCATTAAGTTTAGGAATAGTTGGTTCGAAAGATGGAAATATTGAGGGAGCCGACTTGAACGCGGCTTTATCCACAAGTACTCTTATTTCAGAGTTGAATGGTGGGGACGGTTTGATTCTTGGAGATATCAACATTATTAACGGTGCGAGTTCAGGTGCGGTAAACCTAAGCTCTGCGACGACAATAGCTGAAGTCATCAGTTTGATTAATAATGCGGGTTATAATGTAACGGCATCAATCGACAGTGCGGGGAATTCTCTTCAAGTAATTTCAAACAGCAGTTCCACGATCGCCGTGGTTAACAATGTTGGGACGGATACAACGGCCGAAGAACTTGGAATTGGTGGTGGGAGAAACGTAATCAACACCCTTATGAAATTAAGGCAAGCCATGAAATATGATGACACGTACGCTATTCTGGGGTCTCTTGCCAATTTAGATTCAGGATTAGAAAGTATTAATGAGTCCAGGGCAATTTATGGGGCGGTTACTAGAAGGATGAACTCTACTAAAGAGACACATCAACAGAGTATTGTTAACCAGAAGGATCAAATATCGAACATCGAAGGGGCAGATTTGGTTGAGGCGGCATCAGACTTCGTAGCGATGGAAACGGCCTTACAGGCTTCTTTAAGTTCGACGGCACGGATTATTCAACCATCTTTACTTGATTTTTTACGTTAAACGTTTTCGATGCGGTTGACTTTATAAATTTATTGATGCTTTGATCTTGAGTTTATTTCTGCTATAAACTTTTCTCGTTCGATTCTAATTTTTTCCTTAAACGCTTCCAGGCTTCCATATTTTAAAATATATTTTTCTCGAATCTGATCTGCTGATTCGACGCCCGTGCCTTGCTCGCCTGTCAAACAGTTTCCCTTAACATCACAAGTCCAGATCGAACAATCTTTTCCAATAGCTCCCCTAAGGTCCTCGGGGATATTGTCTGCGTGTGGCAGACTATTGTAATTTGCATCAATGCGTTCTTCTATTCGGTCTAGTTCCTTTACTAGATCATTGATATCCTCACCGTTCCATTCACCAACTTTTTCATCTCCATCTGCTGAGAAAATACGATTTCTCAACGAAGGATCAACCTTGATTGGATCTAATGAAAAACGACGTTCATTATCAGTCATAACAGATCTTCTTGATGATTGAACTTTAGGGGACTATGGAATTTAATTTACACCTAGCGGAGAAAAAGAGAAAGTATTTTTCGGTTTAAAATAATAAAAATCATTAAAAATCAAGTCAGCCAATAGTTTTTTTAACATTTGTTTTATTGTGCGGAGATGAACTTTTCAGGGTTTAACCCATTTTCTTTTAAGTCGGATTCTACCATGAGATACACAAGCTCCTTGAAAGACGTTTTTGCATGCCAGTTTAATTGTTTTTTAGCTTTATCAGAGTTTCCAAGGAGAGCGTCGACTTCAGCTGGTCTGTAATATGAGGGATCTATTTCGATTAAAACTTTACCAGATGCTTTATCAAATCCCACTTCATTGGTGCCAGAGCCTCGCCACTGGATATCATAGCCGCAAAGTCCGAAAGCTTCTTGAACAAAATCTCGGATACTATATTGCTGACCTGTGGCAAAAACATAATCTTCAGGAGTAGGAAATTGAAGGGCGGCCCACATTCCTTCGACATAGTCTTTGGCGTATCCCCAATCTCGTAAAGCATCAAGATTTCCTAAACGCAGTTTATTCTGCTTTCCCGAAATAATATTTGACAGGGAGAGAGTAATTTTACGAGTTACAAAATTTTCTCCACGTCGTGGCGACTCGTGATTAAAACAGATGCCATTACAGGCAAAGACATCAAAAGCCTCTCGGTAGTTAATAGTCGTCCAATAGGCAAATAGTTTAGCAATGCCATAAGGGCTTCTTGGGTAAAATGGAGTTTTTTCTGTTTGGGGACTTTCTACGGCCTTTCCAAACATTTCGCTAGTCGATGCTTGGTAAAATTTACAAGTTTTACCAAGATTATTCGCAACTATAGAATATAGTATTCGAAGCGGCCCGAGAGCATTTGCATGGGAAGTATATTCAGGGGTCCCAAAGCTAACCGCAACATGACTCTGGGCAGCAAGGTTATAAATTTCATGAGGTTTAATACTGGATATAAGATTATCAATATTTTGAGCATCGATTAAATCTCCATAATGCAAAAAGATGGCATTTGAATAACTATCTCCTCTGGTAGTTAGGTGCTCGATATGTCTCCGATTAAAGGAACTGGATCGGCGAACCATGCCATGGACTTCATAGCCTTTATCCAAAAGGAATTCCGCAAGGTAGGATCCATCTTGGCCATTTATACCTGTAATCAACGCTTTCTTAGCGGTCATAGTTTTTGATCTCAATGTAATAAGTTAAGGTTCGGTTATATTTTGCGTGAGGATTGATATCTGTTTGTTCGACCACTAGGAAGAAAGTCTAACCTTTTTGACATAATGAATAGTCCAAAACAAAAAATTAATAACCTGTAAGAATTTGAAAATTTTTCCTGTATTTAAAGAACAGTGCTAAAATAATCAATAAATTAAGGACTCAACCTCTCTGTACGAATCTTTACGGGCTATTTTGATGCCTTCTAATCCTATTAACACAAGCGCGTGGTCATCGTAGCACATCGCGGATCCAACCACCACTTGCTGAGTATCTTATAGGCCAACATAACTTATACGAATGGTTATAAACTTGAATAAAAAAATAGCTTTGTGATTATTTTTTTATTTTTGATATTTAAATAAAAAACAAATACAATTAAGAGTTCTGATGTCTAGGCTAGTTAAAGTGGTTTTAAAAAATTTAATTTTATAGAAAGAACTACCCCATAAAACATGAATAAAGAAAATATTAGAAATATCGGTATCATTGCTCACGTCGATCATGGGAAAACAACACTTGTTGATTGTCTATTACGGCAAAGTGGGATGTTTCGAGCTAACGAATTGGCAGGGTCATGCATCATGGACAGTAATGATTTGGAAAAAGAACGAGGCATCACCATTTTTTCAAAAAACGCCTCCATTCAATATAAGGACTACAAAATTAATATCGTGGATACACCAGGCCATGCCGACTTTGGGGGAGAAGTTGAACGTATTCTTAAAATGGTAAATGGTGTTTTACTAATTGTTGATGCTTATGAGGGTCCGATGCCGCAGACCCGGTTTGTATTAAAAAAATCACTCGATCTCGGATTGAAGCCTATTGTTGTAGTAAATAAAATTGATCGTCCCGGAGCGAATCCAGAAAACGCGCTAAATGAGGTTTTCGATCTTTTTGTTAACCTAGGCGCATCGGATGAGCAGTTAGATTTTTCCACGATATATACTTCTGCCAAACAAGGTTTTTGTCGTGTGGAACCAAGGGGAAAAGACCAGGATATGAAACCTTTATTAGACTTGATAATTGATAAAGTTGAACCGCATAAAGGCGATCCACAAGGCGCATTTCAAATGTTGATTTCCAATATTGATTATAATGACTATGTAGGACGAATTGCAGTTGGGAAGATTCAACGCGGTTGCTATGATTCGAGCAAACAATACACTTTGATTAAACGGTCGGGAGATAAAGAGGATTTTAAAGTTTCTAAATTATTCACTTTTGAGGGTCTACAACGAAAAGAAGCACAGGATGCCATAACAGGCGACATTATTGGTATCGCTGGGATGAAAGAAGTGGATATTGGAGAAACCATTACTGACCGTAGTAACCCGGAAGCATTGCCTTTAATAGAAATTGACGAACCTACATTGTCTATCAATTTTCTTGTCAATAACTCACCCTTTGCCGGGCGAGAAGGAAAGTTTGTTACATCAAGACAATTGCGTGAAAGATTATTTAAAGAAATTAAACAAAATGTAGCTTTGCGAGTTGAAGAAGAAAACTCTAATGATACATTCAAAGTTTCGGGCAGAGGAGAGTTGCACCTTACTATTCTTATAGAAACAATGAGACGAGAGGGCTATGAATTTTCTATTTCCAGACCACAAGTTGTTTTGAAAAAAATCAACGATAAAACAATGGAGCCAGAGGAATTTGCAATAATTGATGTTGAAGAACAGTACATGGGGCCTGTGATGGAGGCCATGGGCCAACGCAAAGGTACAATGAAAAATATGATTCACACGGGAACGGAATCCGTTAGACTGGAATTTGTCATTCCAACACGTGGATTATTTGGGTTTCGGTCACAGTTATTAACCCTTACCCGAGGAACGGGCATTTTGAACCATAACTTCCATGATTATGTTCCGCATTGTGGAGAATTAGCTCGTCGTAACAACGGAGTATTGATATCTCTTGAAAACGGGAGCACTACTACGCACTCTTTGTTTAATTTGCAAGATAGAGGAGTCATGTTTTTAGGACCGGCTGAGGAAGTTTATACAGGAATGATTATTGGCGAAAACAATAAAGATAATGATCTTGTTGTTAATATTTGTAAGGGGAAAAAGCTTACAAATGTGCGAGCTTCTGGATCGGATGATACTGTAAGTGTTGCGCCTCCTAGAATAATGAGCCTCGAGCAGGTTCTTGGGTATCTTAATAATGATGAACTCGCTGAGATCACTCCAGAAAATATTCGCCTACGTAAAAGGCACTTGGATGAGAATGAACGAAAACGAGCAGCGAAAACGCAAAAAGTAGCCTGAGATCTAAATCATTTCGAATTATTTTACATTGAATAATTTATTTTGAGTTATTCTAGTATCTATGGTAATCACATACTCGTGATACGATTTTAACCCGCCTAAAAATAGGAGAATAAGTATTATGACCCATGACCAAATTGCATCTGCTTACGAGACCTACCTCGCTGAAAATGAGAGTTTTGAAACAAAGAACGTAAAAGCGGCAGCGGCGCGGGCCCGAAAGGCATTGGGAGAACTTGCTAAACTGGCAAAAACAAGAAGGGCGGAGATTCAAGAGAGAAAAGTCAATTTGTAAAATTTATTTTAGGTGAAATCCCGCCCTATCAGGGGCGGGTAAATTAAAAATAAATTTTATGAGCAATTTTCTTTAAATATTTGTCTTATTTGTATAATACAATTGTCAAAATGAGAGTTTGTGCTGAAATCTGAGAAAAGGAAATTTGAACATGAAAATTACCTTTAGCGAGAAAGTGATGCGAGACGACAAGATTATTTTTCTTGATAATAATAAGAAAGCAGACAAACCTAAGATTATTTCTGAAACTGTTCCAAAATTTATTCAAGATCACAAGGGGATATGGATTAAAAATCCAGAATGGTCGGATAATTAACCATCGTCTATTCATAGAAAATTTGATTTAGTCTGCGCAGTATTTTGCGTAATTAGATATACCCCTCTTAGCTCTTTTCCGGCTTTATAATCTAATTTTAAAATTTTCACACGAGTTAGTATCGGGCAAAGTCATGGACCCCATAAAACAAATAGACGTTCATAAAGTAAAGGAAATGGAGGACAATGCCTCTGCGACTATTGTCGACATCCGTGATCCTGCATCATACCAGACAGGACACATCCCTAATGCGATACACCTAAGTGATAATACTGTTCAACAATTTATATTGGATACAGACAAAAACAAACCATTGGTGATTTATTGTTATCATGGTATTTCAAGTCAGGGAGCCGCGGCGTATTTTACTGAGCAGGGGTTCAAAGCAGTTTCAAGCATGATAGGAGGCTTTGAAGGATGGTCGTCAGCATATCCTAATTCTGTAAAGAAGGCGTAAATGATATCACTACCTATTTAAACTGAACTTTGTAAAAAATTATTGAAAAAAGCTTGGTGGAGGCGGGAGAGAATCGAATAAATTTAACCTTATTAAAAATAACTATTAACAAATCAAAAGTACGTAAATTTTCCGCATCATTTTTGGATAACCTACCTTATTATTTTTTGGACACGAAAATACATTTGAAAACCCAAAAGTGAGCAATCGGGTAATAATTTGCTGCAAAAATGTGCGCGGTTATAATGTATTATCTAATCTAATTTTCCCCGGTCACTCCCATAGTTTCTGTTAGTTCATTATGACTTGCATTTAAACCAAGTCTCTTATTAGGTAGAGGTTTTTTTACGTTCTGCCGCATTTTTTCAAACCTATGCCGCTTGTCTACGAATTTCTTGGCGGCTTCAGACTGGAAAAGTGCGAGTGTTTCGATTTCGTTTTCTATCACAGGTTCTAAAGCCAAATCCATGTACTCCCGATTTTTCGGGTCGTTGCGAACTCTTTTGCGAATCAGGCGCATTCTTATGACAAGGAGGCTCCAGCAAAAATGCTTCCAAATGATTTCATAAAAATATTTTGGGTAAAAAACAAAAGGTGATTCAATCGGTAAAGTAGGACGCCGTTCTTTACGTGATTTTCGGCGAAAAAATCCACCTTCGAGAGGATGAACTTTTTCGATGTGGATACAACCCTTAAACCAGGTGATCAAACCTATTGTCTTGCTTGGACTTGTTCCGGTAACCAGCGCTCGTTTTAAAATCGTTTCGGTATGTTCATACGTATAATAGGTTTCCCAGGCTTTGTGACAAGCTTCTTCCCAATTTTCCTTTGACATTTTAGGGTGCGCAGTGACTGGATGATTTGCATCATACATATTTAAATCTTTGTCCATCGCAATTCCGGCAGTGTGTAATTTTTTATGGTCCTCTGAACCAGGGAAAGGTGTAAGGTAGAAAAATTCGAGCAAATCTACAGGTAGTTCTTTCTTGATAATTTCGATGTCTTGCAAGATTGATTTTCGCGTATCGTTGGGGAAACCCAAAATATAACCGCAACAAGTTATAACTCCCGCCTTTTTCCAAGCGAGCAGCATTTCGCGATAATCGGTAATTTTATTCTGCCGTTTGCTTGCGCCCAAAAGAGAATCCGGATTAATATTTTCTAAACCGATGAAAACCCGTTTGACACCGGCGCGTCTTGATTTTTCGATAAAACCTGGTAATTGGTCACAAAGCGTATCAACTTGAAGGGCAAAACTGATTTTTAGTTTATGGACTTCACGCAACTCAATAAACTTATCTAAAATACTTTCCCAATTCTTATTTTGCGCAAAATCATCGTCAGAGATAAAAAATGAACTCAAGCCTTGTTTGACATTGAAACGGATTATATTTTCAATACTTTCGATTGAACGGTCTCGCGATTTGTGCCCTTGAACATTTATAATCGTGCAGAACGAACAAGTAAAAGGGCAACCGCGTCCAGCGTCGAAACTCGTCGTTGAGCCTGCCGTCAGACGAACTCTTTTTGCCGGAATGAACGGCATTGCAACATTGTTAATATCGGGCAAATCGTCTAAAAAGTTGTAAATGGGTTTGAGTTTGTCGTTAGCCGCATCAATTAAAACTTGTCCGAGTCGACCTTCAGCTTCGCCTGAAAAAATTGAAACACCAATGTCTAGGGCCTTTTGAATGTAAGAATCGTGTTCCTTGAGCATTGACATCACTCCCGATACGTGGAAACCGCCAACCGCAACTTTAATACCCATTGCGCGCAATGGCTTGGCAATATCCAATGAGCGGGGAAATTGATTTGATTGTACGCCAACAAGCATCAGCATTCCGTCATCTGCTTTTTCTATTAGAGAAGCAATTTTCCCCGAATTGATGTGAGTATTTGTTTCGTCAAATGCGTGAATTTCTAATTCAACATTTTTCCCTAATACCTTCTCTTGGTCACATTCAACAGCTAAACCGTAAAGACAAGCCAGTGAATTTGCTGGCATCGACGAGCGCAACCACTGAATCACATAGCCGTCATCGTCATAATGAGAAGGCTTGACTAGAACAAGACTAAATTTTTGTTTTTCATTTTTCATTTTATAGCAATACATTATGCTTAAAAAAAAGTAATAGTGCTATGGGTATTTTCAGTTTCTCCGCTGCCAGATAAAGACTCAAAGTCGGGATCAAAGTTTTGTTATCAGAGCTCCCTTCGATTAGATGTCTTTCTTAACCAAAGCCACACTGTTAGATTCATTAATGGCACGATCAATCACATTTTAAATGCTTAGATCACCCCTATATATTTGACAAGGTATTGAAGCAATTTTGGACAAGTCCTTGAATACAGAGGAAAAGAAAATAAGTATTTATAAATCAAGGTTGGTGGAGGCGGGGAGAATCGAAGAAACCCCGTCTCAGGATAGTATTTTACGAATTAATAATAATTTTCTACCTTCGTTAGGACACTTTACCGAAATAATTTATCACAAAAATGTGAGAGGACATATAGTACCTCTTCGTGGCTTTATTCTCCCCTGTTCCGCCTCCTATTTATTTTCACCTTATAAAAGTGGAGAAGCATCCTGGTAAGACTTTCATAGGTAGGATCGCTAAAGGCTTCGACTTTTTAGGATATAGCTTTGAGCCTAAGCGGCTATCAATAGCCCCGAAGACTCTAGCAAACTTTATGTTAAGTTTTGTGAGGTTTTTCATAAACTAAATAATTAGAATTGTTCATTCCAAGGTTCTGATAAACTCGTTGGGCGATTTGATTATCATCCCCTCTGGAATTTTTTCTGCAAGGTTTTCTATGTGTTTTAAAATGCTCTGGAAAACGCCCCGTTTCCTGTAATCAGGGTTTACATAGACACTTTGCATCCACCAAATCACCCCATTGCGCCAGTCGCTCCACTCTGATGTAACCATTGTCTGCCCGACGATTTTATTGTTTAGCTCAGCGACTAAATAGCGGCAATCGTTAAGCTCCAGTGCTTTTTCAATACCCAATCGAAGAATATCCTTATCTAGTAAAATACTTTCGGTTTCATTAGCGAGAGATAGATTATATTCGATCAAAGTTGAAACATCTGATTGACCCGCCTCACGGACAAAAATACCTGGGACCACGCCACCCCCTTTTATTTTTCAGGCTAATGCTGTTTTAGGAAATGCACCTTTTTTAATTAGTTTTTGCTGTTTGTGTGTAAAACCATTTCGAATAAAGTAAGTATGAATAGTATTCTACATTACAGCTAAGATAAATTTGCTTACTATTTGACCGTGGCGGTGTAAAAGAGTTTAGAATACGCTTTTAAAATGGAGTAATCGCTGGGGATCTATTATGACATCGTTCGCTTTTTATGTTGCCGCCGCATTTGCCGAAATTGGTGGTTGTTTTGCCTTCTGGTTTTGGCTGCGATTAGATAAAAGTGTTTATTGGATTTTCCCAGGAATTGCCTGTCTTATTGTTTTTGCCATTTTGCTTACGCGTGTTGAAGTGATCTTTGCAGGTAGGACTTTTGCAGCTTATGGAGCTTCCTTGTTATGGCTTTGGATAGTCGAAGGTCAGATCCCCGACAAATGGGATATTTTGGGTGGAATAATTTGTATAGCAGGAGCGGCTGTTATTTTGTTTGGACATAGGCAACAGGCTTAAAATAAGGAATGGCATTTTATAGTACTGGTTTGTAGCGATTCGTCTGTTCGTCTGTTCGTATTTAAAACCATTTCGAATGGTGAGTGTGTGTGAACATACTACATTATTAGTGTGAGATATTTGTAGTATTTTTGGAGCCAAAAATGGACCACTTAACGGCAAATAATGGCAGTTTTCCACAACCATTTCATTTTTGTTTTCACCTTCAAGCCACCTTTTGTTCATCCACAACTCTCTTTACCGTACTCACTCCAACTCTAAGTTGACCTGCAATTTTTCTAATGCCTCTGCCCATTGATCTGAGTTCACGAATTTTACTCTCAACTTCCAGAGAAACTCTTGGCCTTCCAAGTTTTTTACCTTGAGCTCTTGCTCTAGACAATCCTGCATTGATTCTTTCTTTTATCATCACTCTTTCAAATTCAGCGAAAACACCCAACATTTGAAACATCATTTTACCTGCAGGAGTTGTGGTATCTATGCCCTGCTGGTGAAGAAACAGATCTACCTTTTTGGAATGAAGTTCATCGAGAAAGGTTACGAGATGCTGCAGCGATCGACCTAACCTGTCAACGCTCCAAGTCATGATCAGATCAAACTCTTTTCTTATGACGCCCTTACACATCGAGTCAAAAGCGGGTCTTTTATCTCTGCCTTTGGCTCCACTGATACCATGATCCACAAATTCCTGAGCTATCTGCCAGCCATTTTGGTCCGCTACTTTTCTTAGTTCTTGAAGCTGATTTTCGGTGGATTGACCATCCGTGCTGACTCTAGCGTATAAAGCAACTTTTGCTCTTTTTTTACTAATATTCCCAGCCAAAAACCTTATTCTTTCGCTCATTTTAGTTCCTTTCACAGGTTTTAATGGAATTAGGATACTGAAATAGTGTACTAAAATCAAATGAATTTAGAACACATCAAAATGCCTATTCCAACCCTTTAAATAAAAGGAGTTACAGATCAAACGGCACAGGGGATTTCCGAACCACCTGATTGCGAGGAGTTTGTCCAGGTTATGGATCCCGTCATTAACAAAAATCCGAGTGCCAACAAAATCGCAAACCCTTTTTTTATATTTTTTAATCATTTTTTTAAGTTAAAAACTATTAACAACAAGTTAATACATGGTTAATATTCACCAGTTAATCTTAGTATATAGGAAGATCGCATTGCCTCCTCCTTGCGATCACTATCTGGAACAAAGTCTGTTGTAAAGGGAGGGCGCGACAGGCTTTGTTCTTGAACTACGAGGTAGTACATGACTGAAATCTTTCTATTAGTAACTATTAGTTCTGCCTATATAGGGCTGTATCTACTAATATGTGCGCTCCTACAAATATGAATAAACTAATCCCCAAATTCTGGATAATAAAGTGCAGAATTCTCAATTTTCTGTGGTTCATTCAATATAAGATTAAAAAATTTTTAACAGTAAGTTAACAGATGGTTAATATTCACCAGTTAATCTAGATTTATCGAACGATCGCATTTTGCCCTAGGTGTGATCGCTATCGAGAGCAAAGTCTGTTGTTGAGGGTGGCAACAGACTTTGTTTTTTGTATTGCTGTTCACTAACTCCCGTGTCAAAAACCTAGCTGTTTTTCGCCCGCTGCGACCAAGTTGGTATGTTGAAGGCACAAAACGATCAATGGACGGCAAGTAGCGAAGCCCGTCACCCAAAAGGTCGTGAAAAAACTAAAAACCCCACCACACCGCATAAGCAGATGGTCGAGTATCTTAAAAAACACAAGCCTAAAAAGTGATAAAACCTTTTAGGCTAGGGTCTCTTAAACCCAAAAAACCTGTAAGTCATTGAAAAATGGTGGGCCGTCTCGGGATCGAACCGAGGACCTACTGATTAAGAGTCAGTTATATATCATTATTAGCCAATACCGATTGAGACCCTGTTTTCCTTGGTATCCTTACCCCATAAGGGTTTTCACCAGTTCAATGCTTTCCATATATTCTATATTTTCTATCTAGATGAATATTCTCTATCATAGTTATGGGAGTGAGTATTTAAGTGAGGCATCACCCTGCCATTTGTAAATATCGGTGCCTTTATCGATTAAATGTGGCTTAATTAACTGTCCACTGATATCGGGAAGATCAAACAACGTGACTCCTGATGTGGTTCAATTTGCTAAGGTCATTGTTCTTGAAATGCGCCAGTCAGAATGAATCATCCCAGCTATTCGGGGGCAACTTTGGGGGCATCTCAATAAAATAGAATCGCACTAATCCTTTAAATATAATAGGTTATGAACCTTATTCGGTAGTCCCCGCCCACCACTCCCAATTCCTCCTGCCCTCTGATATACTCCACACATCCTAAAAGTCCTAAGGAGTTCCATCATACTCACCTTTAGAAAAACCCAACTTATTTAGTTCATTTCTCAAATACTCTTGAACCTTTTTGCTTTCTATCATTGCGTCAGGTAGT
>JYMV01028052.1_pt1 | contig 14212 bp, 13 predicted proteins | sample 338911 | NCBI WGS metagenome assembly JYMV01 (sample SAMN03354496, study PRJNA234377) | hydrothermal vent metagenome | biome: Deep sea; feature: Hydrothermal plumes at the Eastern Lau Spreading Center, Western Pacific Ocean; material: Seawater | place: Tonga | collected 2009 | depth 2000 m m
GAATCTCAAAGGAAATCCAAACTCCGGATGAGCAAATTGCAGCTATGGCTACAAGAATCTCAAAGGAAATTACTTTTGATGGAGGAACTGTTAAAAACATGGCGGAGCGTATCTCCAAGCAGATAAAAACGCCGGATGAGCAAATTGAAGCAATGGCCACAAGAATCTCAAAGGAAATCAAAACTCCGGATGAGCAAATTGCTGCAATGGCTACAAGAATCTCAAAGGAAATCAAAACTCCGGATGACCAGATTTCTACAATGGCAGCACAAATATCAAAGCAAATTAAAACTCCTGAAGCGAGAGTAAATGAGGAATCTCTGGCCTTGACGCTGGCGATAAGACTAACACAAGAAGAAAACCTTGTTGCAGCAAAGATTCCACCATATGCAGATTTGTTGAACCAGGTTTCTGCCACCAACGAACAGCAGGATTATGAAAAGGCTATAGACCTCCTGGACGAGGATATTGCCAACCGAACTCCGGACGAACAACGAAAAGCATTAAAAATTTCCGGTCTTATGTCTGTGCTTGTTGCATCAAAAAAATTAAAGCGGGCAATTTCAACCATCGACGATTATGACCTGCCCGATGATCCTGATTTGCGAGAGATTTCTGCAGCATTGTCTATTTGGTAACAAAATAAAAATCACCTCAACTTTAAACTATCATACGTTTAAGAAATATCAGAATTTCAAATTCGCCTCCTTCCGCTACCAATTTAGACCAACCCGCAAACATCAAACTTTTTCCCAAGAATAAATTTAGCTAGAAACCTGCTTAGCAGCTCTCATTCAGCTCACAGTCCCACAATCAGTTTCTCAAAGTTGAACAAGATTACACTTGTAAATCATCCAGAAATAAAAAATAATTTTACTTCTTTTGCTTGTTTCGAATTGGGATTCCATATAGAATCCTATTGCTCACTTTTCTAGACCTATACCTGATTACGATTTGATTTACTAATGTTACTGTTAAAACTTGCAAGTAGCCCTGTAAAAGAACTTTAATATAATCCTGTCTTTGTTAGAAAGACACCTCGGTTCAGGCTGCTTTGACAAAATTAAACCTGAGATGTACTGTTTAACCACCACAAAAAACTGACTATGAGTGAAACTTCATTTTCTTTGGAAGAATATAATATTCATCCACGTACGATCATTCGCAATGCTTCCCCTTCAGTCTTATATGAAGAGGCTTTGACATACGAAGCTGATGCCACTATTTCATCTGCCGGAGCCTTAATTGTCTCTTCATATGAAAAAACAGGAAGAAGCCCGAAAGATAAAAGAATCGTTGAGTATCCTGATATTATGGAGGATGTATGGTGGGGAGATATCAACATGGGCATGGACGAAGAAACATTTATGATTGCACGAGGTAGAGCTGTCGATTATTTAAACACCTGTGAAAGGGTTTATGTGGTTGACGGCTTTGCAGGCTGGGACCCAAAATACCGTCTTAAAATCAGAATTGTCGCAACTCGGCCTTATCATGCTTTGTTCATGCACAATATGCTGATCCGTCCCAGTAAGGAAGAGTTAGCCGATTATGGTGATCCGGATTATGTGATTTTCAATGCCGGACGTTTCCCGGCAAATCCACTCACCAAACACATGACGTCGCGTACCAGTGTTGAATTGAGTTTTGATCGCAAGGAATTTGTAATACTTGGTACAGAATATGCCGGAGAAATGAAAAAAGGCGTTTTCACGATCATGAATTACATCATGCCAAAACAAGGTGTTCTGTCAATGCATAGTTCCGCAAATGTGGGAAAATCTGGAGATGTAGCTATCTTTTTTGGTCTGTCCGGAACAGGAAAAACGACCCTTTCTGCAGATCCGAAACGGCAACTTATTGGGGATGATGAACACTGCTGGACCGACGATGGAATTTTCAATATTGAAGGCGGCTGCTACGCAAAGTGCATCAATCTTTCTGAAGAAAAAGAGCCGGATATTTTCAAAGCAATCCGTTTTGGTACTGTGCTGGAAAATGTGGATTATGACGAAGAAACCCACATTGTCGATTACGATGGAACCTCTCACACTGAAAATACACGTGCCTCTTATCCGATCGACTTTATTTTGAACGCAAAAATTCCTTGTGTAGGTGGGCATCCGCAGAATATAATTTTCCTTACTTGTGATGCTTTTGGTGTATTGCCACCGGTCAGCAAACTCAGTTCTTCACAGGCTATGTACCACTTCATCAGTGGTTATACCGCAAAAGTCGCTGGTACTGAAATGGGAGTCACAGAACCAGAAGCAACGTTCTCCGCCTGTTTTGGTGCTGCCTTCATGGTATGGCATCCAAGTAAGTACGCAAAACTTTTGGCAGAACGTATTGAAAAAAATGGAACTTCAGTCTGGCTGGTAAATACCGGGTGGAGTGGAGGAGGTTACGGAGAAGGTGAACGTATGTCACTCAAATACACCCGTTCGATCATTGATGCTATTTTAGACGGATCATTGAAAAACACACCTTCTGTAAATAATGAATTATTCGGATTTGAAGTTCCAACTGAATGTCCGAATGTTCCGGATGAAATCATGCAGCCCAGAAGAACCTGGTCTGATGCAAACGCTTTCGATCAAGCGGCCCTCAAATTGGCAAATATGTTCAAGGAAAATTTTAAACAATTTGAGGAAGGTTCCAGCCAGGAAATTATTCAGGCTGGACCAAACGTGTCCTGAGTTTTTCATTACTCTTCCTGCTTTGCGCCGTGTTTATGCCGGCGTCCTGCTTTCCTGTAAAAAAACATTCCAACTTCTGTTATTCATCTCCTAAGACTAAAAATGTTGCAGTCGTAAAAAGTCCAAAACCGTGTCATTTCAGCGGGAAAAGAAAATAATTTTGCAGGTATTTAACTTGTCAACGGCAGATAAATTGTGATGAAATTATTGATTAATACATATTCAAAACAATGCTGACCATATAATTCGAGAATGATAGAAAAACTGCGCGAAGAAATGATCCGGCATGAACTAGACTTGCTGATCGTAGTTTCGTCCGATGAACATCTAAACGAATACCTGCCCGTCCAAAATTGGCGTTTGAAAGCTTCAACAGTCACTGAAAGTTCTTCGGGATTTTCCGGCTCTGCCGGAACAGTTGTTTTTTGTATTGAAGGACGTCCTCAGCTTTTTGTCGATTCCCGCTATCATTTGCAGGCTGAGCAAACATGTTCAGAAAATTTTGATATTCAAAAACTTGGAAATGAAGGGGTACTTGAACCGCAGAAATGGATTGCAGCTCAAACACAAAAAATATTAAAAGTTGGTGCAGATCCATTTGTGATGAGTCCAAAAGTATGGCGGCGCTATGAAAAAGCCCTTGGCAAATCCGGACACACTTTGGTTCCAGCAACTCCCAATTTGGTGGACACAGTATGGATAAATCGTCCAAATCCTCCCAAAAAAGAGATTTATCCACTGGCTTTGCAATATACTGGAAAAGACAGTAAAAAGAAGTTGCAGGAGATCCGGAAAGAATTGAGTGAATCCGGAAAATCTGATGAATCAAAACCGGATGTCTTACTGCTCACAATGCTCGATGAAATCGCCTGGCTCACGAATATGCGTGGGAGCGATATTGAATTCAATCCGGTTTTTGAAGCTTATGCAGCAATTTTTGCGGACCGTGCAATTTGCTTTTGTCATCATCCGGAAGCAAATTTAAACCTGCACCGTCCAGACTGGGAGTTCCGGCCTTATGAAGATTACGTGAGTTTTTTAGCAGATCTTGCCCTGCAGAAAACAATCAAAGTCTGGATTGATCCCTCAACGATCACGATGGGTTCTCGCTTAGCATTTTCTGAGGACCAGGTTTTCGAAAAAGAAAGTCCCATTGTTTTGTCAAAAGCACTTAAAAACTCAACTGAAATAACTGCCACAAAATATGCTCATAAACAGGCCGGTGCAGGAGTTGTCAGAAGTTTACAGCGTTTGCAATGTGCGTTTCAGGCAGGGCTGCCGGTAACGGAAAAAGTATACGCAAACTGGCTTTATGAAGAATATGCAAAGGCAGAGGAATTTTCCGACCTCAGTTTCAGCACAATCGCCGGTTCAGGACCGAATGGTGCTATTGTTCATTACGGAAATCCGGACTCAGAAAACCCAATGCGAAGTGGAGATTTGCTGCTAGTAGATTCCGGAATTCAATGTGCCGGCGGAACCACAGATGCAACTCGAACTGTAATTCTTGGAAAGCCGGATGAGAAGCAAAAAAGGATTTACACATTGGTGCTGCAGGCTCACATCAGACTTGCCCGTCAAATTTTTCCAGAGGGAACAAACGGAGCTTCACTGGATTCCATTACCCGTTCAGGTCTCTGGAATGCAGGATTGGATTATGGACACGGAACAGGACATGGCGTCGGTGCATTCCTGAACGTACATGAAGGACCGCAACGTATCTCACCAGTTGCACACGATGTGGCTCTGCAAGCAGGAATGGTGATCTCCAACGAACCCGGATATTACGAAAACAACTGGGGCGGAATTCGTCTTGAGAATCTTTACCTAGTAAAAAAAGCAGATAAGTTTCCTCAGCATCCAGGTGGAAAGGGCTGGCTCTGTTTTGAAGAACTGACACTGATCCCATTTGACCGCACACTGATTGATAAAAATTTGCTTTCAGCAGAAGAACTAAACTGGCTGTATGATTATCATGGTCGTGTTTTTAGTGAAATATCACCTATGCTGGATAATACGGAAGACTTCCAGTGGCTGACTTGGGCTTGCGGAATTGATTAAATGAAAATCCTGACTCCCGCAAAAATAAATCCGCTGCTTTATATTTTAAGTAAACGTGAAGACGGTTTCCATGAATTGTATATGCACATGGTTCCAGTCAGTTTATTTGACACATTGACCTTCACCCATAATGATGGACAAGGACTGAATTTTAAGGTGAGTGGAGCAGAGTTTTCTGAGCCTCCGGAAGAAAATTTGGTAGTTCGAGCCGTACGTATTTTTGAACTGGAAAGCGGGGAAACTGTAAATCTAAATGTAATCCTGGAAAAACATATACCTTCCGGTGCGGGACTTGGCGGCGGAAGTGGAAATGCGGCTGGAACTATACAGGCTTTGAATCATTTATACCGGAGATCTTCAGAAACTGAAGGGCTACTGTCTCCGGAAACTATTCTTGCAATTGCGTCAGAACTTGGTTCAGATGTGCCTTTTTTTCTTGAACCATCGCCCTGCGAAATAAAGGGGCGTGGTGAAAAGATAAAACCACTGCTTGAATTTCCAAAACTCTTTCTCATCATTATAAAACCACCTCTTTCAATTTCAACTAAGGAAGCATACAAAAAATGCCTGCCGAAAAAACAAACTAACTTACCAAATGTATGCTCAATTGATGATTTGAAAAGTTACTTTCAGAATCAGTTTGAAACATCTTTACTCGTACAATATCCGGTCTTGTCTGAACTTAAAACTTTATTGCTCGAAAATGGTGCATTTGGTGCATTGGTCTCAGGTAGCGGCTCTGCCGTTTTTGGTGCATATTACAATAAAAAGTTGCAAAATCAGGCACTTAAAAAATTGTCATGTCTTACTGTCGGCGATATATTCTCTTGCGAAACAATGGTCACTCACAGTTATTATTGAACCAGAATTTCATAATACCAAAAATAAATAAGTACCATTGGCTGCTGATCGTTTTCGCAATCATTCTTGTGGGTTGCAGTACAAAAACTGTAGGCCCCCCTGGTAACAGACAATTCGGCAATACCCGTATCTGGAAACAATCCAACCCGCGTATTAAAAAATACGTTCAAGTTTACAGCAATAATAAACATGTCAAAACCTGTTTGGATAGAGCAACAAACAGCAGATATCTTCACTACATTCATCGGGTTTTTTATAAATATAAACTGCCTCCGGAACTTGCACATTTGCCAATACTGGAATCGTGTTTTGACACAAGAGCTGATTCCGGAAGTGCACGAGGCATGTGGCAATTCACAAAATCAACCGCAAAAGATTATGGCCTGCGCGTAAGCTGGTTATCCGATGACCGGCTTAATTGGCGAAAATCTACACATTCAGCCGCGCGTTATTTGAAAAAACTGGGTGAAATGTTTGACAACAACTGGGAATTGGCATTGGCTGGCTACAACGGAGGACCAGGTTATATGTCACGACAAATAAAATCTCAAGGCACACGAAATTTCTGGGAGCTTGAACTGCGCAAAGAAACACGAGAGTATGTACCAAAATTTCTGGCAATGTTAAGTGTAGCACGTAAAAGATACCCGGAACTATATTTTCAGGGCTCACCACGAGCATGGGCTACATCAGGATAAAATGCTGCTAATTTTACAGAATAACAGGACTTGATTCTGGATTCAGCAGTTGGTACATTTCAATCAATGGGTTGAAAGAGAAAGTTCAAATCAAATTATTTTATAGTTTGGTCTTCTTTCACAAATTATTAATTTTATAAGATTAAAAAGGAATTGCTATGGCAGATGAAGAAGAAGGCGGAGGAGGAGGAGGAGGTGAAAGCAGTGGCGGCGGAAAAAAGAAGAAGATCATTATAATCGTTGCTGTAGTGCTTTTACTGATCATTGGCATCGTAGTTTTTTTGCTGATGTCTGGAGATGAAGAAGAACAGTTACCGGAAGAAGAACTGCCGGTGACAGACGTGGCGGATTTTCTTCCTCTTGAAAGTTTTGTGGTGAATCTCAAAGACGGCCGTCGTTTTTTAAAAGCCTCTATCCAGCTGATGCTCAGTGAACCTGGTGCAGCCGCTTATCTGACAGTACGCCTGGTTGAGGTTAAAGACATTGTACTGGCCGAACTGCAGGAATTGTCAATAGAAGATGTCAAACAATCAGATGCCAGAGAGGCTCTGCGGCAACGGTTAATCAGTGCCATAAGTCAGATTTTTCCCAGCAAGCCGGAATGGGAAGATCCTGAACCAATAAGAAAGGTTTTGTTTGAGGAATTTGTAATTCAGTGATCCACGTTAATCACAGTCTTAATCCGGATACTGAAAAGTCTGGATTCATCCAGGTTTTGAAAAAATATCGAATGTCTGATGTGTCTCCAATTGATGACAGGCAAGAAACTTCGATGAAAGATAATTTACAGGTTATTTCCATCAATAGAAAAGCATTCCGGTCGGCTGACAAAGTTGCGAAGAAAGGAATTGCCCTGTTTCTGTTGCTGACAGCCCTTTTTTCCTTTGTATCATCTTTGAATGCAGCAGAGGAGGAAGTTGAGGAAATTAAGGTAATTAGAGAAGGACCTCCTCCACTGGAAGATCCTCAATATTTGGATCTTGGTACTTTCGTAGTAAATATGCCCGGAGACAAATATTTTCTTAAAAGCAGCATCCAGTTGGCTTTTGAAAATTCTGCCGCAAAAGAATGGTTGCTGGCAAGACTTCCAATAGCAAAAGATCTTATAATCACTCATCTCAATTCAATTACAGTTGAACAGTTTGATGACACTAAAAGCCGGGCGGTCATAAAAAATGATTTGCAAATCCGCCTGAATTCGTTGTTTCCCAATAAGGCTGTTTGGGAGGATTCTGTTCCAATACGAAGAATACTATTTTTGGAATTTTACCGACAATAGCATAAATAAGATTGCAAAAAGTAAAATAAGCCTGAAATCTGATATAAGTTTTATCAAATGATGTTTTTGGTTGTAGAATTTCCTTTAAACTTTTAGCCTGAAACATAAACAATTAAACCAGTATTTTTAACTATTGATCAATGGCAGAAGAAGAATCTTTTGAAAACCTGGATGACCTGGACTGGTCAGATGTAGAAAGTGAACTAAAAGCTAACAGAGACCAGATCCTCTCTGAAGCGAAATCTGCAGACAGCGGTGGTCAAAAAGAAGGGGATAATGGAGATGAATCCGGAAAAGAAAATGGTGAAGGTAGCACGTCAAAGACTCTTCAATCGTCGGGTGATATTGACATCAATTTTCTGTTTGATGTACAGCTTTCCATTGTTGTAGAAGTTGGACGTGTTCAAATGCTTATCAGCGACCTGTTGGAACTGGATGAAGAGTCTATAATCGAATTGGACAGTCTTGTAGGACAACCTTTGGATATCCGCGCCAACGATTTGCTGGTTGCACGCGGGGAAGTTATTGTAGTCAACGAAAAATTTGCTGTACGGATCACGGATATCATCAGTCCGGACAATCGCTTTGCAGCACTCTGAGGAAAAAAAGCATGAGTTTCGCAAAGCCAACTTGGCTAAAAGCAGGAATTGCGCTGGCGCTTTTGTCAAATTGGATTTTAGTTGCTGCCGCATCAGAAGTGCGTACTCTGAAAAACATTGAGGTTGTTTCCATTGAAAGTACAGAACAGGTTCGCCTGGAGTTCGATGGTAAATTTTCTGGAGAACCACTAATAAATTTTGAATCAGGTTCAATGAGCCTGCGATTTAGTTCTACACACACTGATCCTGCACTCCCCCTGCTGACTGCTGCAAAAGACAATACTTTAATCAAGGCAGTTCGTGCTGTTGAATTTCCTGATACACATTTTGTCCATCTGGAAATTTTACTCCAGTCTCCACGGACACTACTGGATCATCCAAAAATTACCCACTCCGGAAACTACATAATCCTTGGTTTTCCCAACAATTTTTCTGCCACACCCGCACTTTCAAGTACAAACGTCCTGACAAAAGAAATTGAAAAACGTGTAAAAGCCGACCAGTCTTTCCCCTCTACTTTTTCCAAAGAATCTACAGATGAACAACCCTCATTTCTGGCAGATGGTCTTCTTCCTACACCAGAACAAGATTGGGGTTCAACAATGCTGACACTGGTTTTGTCTCTGTTATTCGTTTTATTTCTCATTTATTTGATAGCTTTTATATATAAACGTTTTTTCAGTAGTCGATTTTCCTCAATGCAGGGTAATGTACGCATTCGTCAGGTTTCAAGCCATCATGTTGGACCAAAGCAGAAAATTATAGTTTTCGAAATGAATGAAAGAAAGTTCGCCTGCGGTGTAACACCTACATCCATCAATTTGATCGCAGAATTACACGACGAAACAGATCCAGAAATTATCCATTCGATTCAGACTGATGAAAATGCTAAAGATTTTAATATTGATCAGACAGGTGAATCTTCTGAAATAGATCCGGAGCAACCCTTTGAGCAAACTAAAACGAATGTACCAAATAACAAGAATAGTAAAGATAACTTTGATACTTCAATTGAATTAGAAGGGATGGAAAAAGACATTTTCCTTAAATCTAATGTTGAAAACCGCAATAGCCTGGAAGAGTCAAACAATCATAATAACGAATTAAAATCAACAATCAAAACTCATTTTTCAAAAACTCCGACAAAAACTAAAATTATGCCTCATGGGAATCCTGTGATGCAGCACTTTGCAAGCAAACTTTCAGAACGTCTAAAATTCTTAAAACCCATCAAATAGAGTCCATGCTGTATTTTCAATTCGAAACTCAATTAACTGAAAACATGGAACAAGTTGCAACGTCGGGCTCAGGCTTCAGAAAATCTTTTTATTTATGTAAAAGTATAAAGTTTTCAATTCGCAGCCTGCTGTTGCTGTCTGTTTTTTGTGTAGGAATGCCGCTTTATGCACAATCGCCAATTCCAGGCATCAACATTTCCGTTGACACTGCAAGTTCACCCCAACAGGTAGCAACTACATTGCAGATCGTCTTTTTACTGACGATTCTAACTATGGCACCGGCTATTTTAATCATGACAACTTCATTCACAAGATTTGTGATTGTGTTGTCATTTTTAAGACAAGCTATTGGAACTCCGCAGGCTCCATCAAATCAAATCGTGATCGGCCTTGCACTGTTTCTTTCTTTGTTTGTGATGATGCCGGTCTGGGAAGAAGTCAACGAAGTTGCCCTTTCACCGTATCTGGAAGAAACTATTTCCCAGGAAGAATTTATGGATCGTGCCACTTTACCAATTAAACGATTCATGGGAAATTTTACACGTGAAAAAGATTTGGCTCTTTTTGTTCGAATTGCTAAAATAGAACGACCAAAAAACATCGAAGATATTCCAATTTGGGTTATGATTCCTGCGTTCGTAATTAGTGAACTAAAAGCCGCATTTCAAATTGGTTTTTTGCTATATGTTCCATTTCTTGTGATCGACATGGTTATTGCTTCAATTCTGATGGCAATGGGTATGATGATGATGCCGCCAGTGATGATTTCTTTACCGTTCAAACTGATGCTTTTTGTTCTTGTAGACGGCTGGCACTTGATTCTTGGTTCTATGGTCAAAAGTTTTATGGAAATTTAATTCTTAAACAACTAAGTGAGTTTTTATGACAGAAGCCCTAGTTGTTTCAATTATGATTGAAGCCATGCGAATGGCAACTCTTCTCGCTGCGCCCATGCTGATTGGAGCATTGGTAGTAGGTTTACTTGTTTCTATCTTCCAGGCAGTAACGCAGATACAGGAACAAACATTAGCAATCATCCCAAAAATGGCGGCAATGATGGCTGTATTGGCTATCCTGTTCCCATGGCTACTCACGCAGGCTACTACCTACATGGAAGGTATTTTTTCCAACCTCCCCAAATTCATTGGCGGCTAAAAGTCTTTCAAATAATCCCTCTCTCTATTCATTTTAAATTCACAAAAATGCAAATCAAGTAATTTCTGGCTAGACCATCTAGTACTGATATTGGATAATATTTGTTGAACAAAACAAAAAACTGCTTTTATTGATTAATATTGACTGTTTCGAAAAAAAGTTTGAAATTCAACCAGCACCTAAATCAGTAATCCAGAAATGGAAATGGAAAAAGAATAATCTAGAGACTGTTTCGGTGCTGGTTCATTTCGACCGTAGGGAGATGTCTTAATGATATTAGTGTGGTCACATATACAAGATTCCTCTCTTCACTCAAAATGATATGGTTTAAGGACTTTATACGGCTGCATCAATATTTTTCAATAAATAAAATTCATTGACTACAAACTAATATCAATAAAAAAGCATTTATGATTCAATCTCCTGATTCTGAATTTGAAAACGAAAATGATAGTCAAGAGGAAGTAATTGAAGTACAGGAAAACATTATAGAAGCACTTCCTGAAGACAAATCACTTGTCGTTAGCGAAGATGTTTTTCCTGATTCCCTGCTAATAGTACCCCTTTACGATCGTCCTTTATTCCCTAAAATGATGCTTCCGGTAATAATTTCTGAAGAAAAATTGGAAAAAGTTTTACTGAAGGAATTAAAGGGCCCCCTCCGCTATGTTGGGTTGGTTTACAGCTATGAACCTGATGATGATTCTCACACTAATGAACCTGGTATTACAGAAAAATTATCGAAGGTAGGAGCCGTAGGAAAGATTGTGCAGGCCTCAAAACATGGTAACGACCCGATGCACATTATTGTACAGGTTATGGATCGCTTTGAGATCATTGATATTGCTTCTGAAGATCCTATAATCAGGGCAAAAGTGGAATATATACCGGAAACTGGTGAAGAAAAGTCGGAAGATGAACTAAAAGCCTTTTCCGTTTCCATCATTAATCTCATCAAAGAACTGGTACAACTAAACCCAAAGAAGAACTCGGACTTTTGATGGGACGCATCAATCTCAAAGATCCGGCGACACTTGCTGATTTTGCTGCATCGATGACTACTGCATCCGGTAAACAATTACAGGAAATTCTTGAAACAAAAAACATAAAAATACGAATCGAAAAAGCATTGTACTTGCTTAGGCACGAACTGGAAGTAGCAAAACTTCAGGTAAAAATTTCTCAGCGGGTAGAGGACCGAATGTCTCAGCAGCAGCGAGAATTCTTCCTGCGTGAACAACTCAAGGAAATTAAGAAAGAACTGGGAATCACCAAGGAAGGTTCTGAAAGTGAAACAGATAAATATGAAGCACGTATAAAAAAGCTTAAACTCTCTGAAGAGGCAGAAGAACGTATAGATGAGGAGCTTGAAAAATTACGATTAATTGAACCTGCTTCACCAGAATATAACGTGACACGAACATATCTGGACTGGCTGACAATTTTACCATGGGGCATCTACAGTAAAGATTTTTTTAATATTCAACGCGCAGCTCGAATTCTCAATCGTGATCACTATGGCCTTAAAGATGTCAAAGATAGAATTCTAGAATTGATATCTGTAGGAATCATCAATGGTGATTTGGCAGGCTCAATTGTTTTGCTGGTTGGACCTCCTGGTACTGGGAAAACTTCTGTAGGACAGTCGATTGCCAGGGCTTTGGGACGCAAATATTTTCGTTTTTCTCTGGGTGGAATGCGTGATGAAGCAGAAATAAAAGGTCATCGTCGTACATACATAGGTGCACTTCCAGGCAAATTTATTAATGCAATCAAAACCTGCAAAACTGCCAATCCGGTAATTATGCTGGATGAAATAGACAAAATTGGCGCAAGTTTTCATGGAGACCCTGCTTCTGCTTTGCTGGAAGTTTTAGATCCTGAACAAAACAAAGACTTTTTGGATCACTATCTGGATGTACGTTTTGATCTTTCAAAAGTACTTTTTATTTGTACTGCAAATCAAACCGACACAATTCCACCGGCACTGCTCGACAGGATGGAAGTCATCCGGCTATCCGGTTACATCCTTGAAGAAAAACTGGAAATTGCACGAAAACATCTGTTACCTAAACAATTAAAAATACACGGACTCAAAAAAACCCAGTTTTCACTACCCAAACCAGTATTGCGAGAAATCATTGATGGCTATGCCCGTGAAGCTGGAGTACGAAGTTTAGAAAATAATCTTAAAAAATTACTGAGAAAAACTGCAAGAAAATTTGTAGAAGAGGAGATTGATCAAGTTAAGATTTCCAAAGACGATCTTCCGGATATGTTAGGACGAAAAGCCTTTGCAGAAGAATCGCGCTACAAAAAACCTAAAATTGGAGTAATAACAGGGTTGGCCTATACCAGCGTCGGTGGTGCCACTTTGTTCATTGAAGCCTCCAATGTTGAAGCCAAAAATCCTGGATTTAAACAAACCGGACAACTAGGAGACGTGATGGTAGAATCAACGGAAATTGCTTATACTTTCATCCGCTCCCTTGGCAGTAATGACGAAAGAATAAAGAATTTCTTTGCACAAAATTTTGTTCACCTGCATGTACCAGCCGGTGCCACACCAAAAGACGGTCCATCCGCAGGAATTACAATGGCCTGCGCACTTCAATCACTGGTTGCACAGGAAGCAATTATTCCGAATCTTGCGATGACAGGAGAGTTGACCCTCACAGGCTTAGTCATGCCAATAGGCGGAGTCAAAGAAAAAACTATTGCAGCAAAGCGGGCAGGTATAACTCAATTAATTTTTCCTGCTGAAAATAAAAAAGATTTTGATGATTTAGATGAAAGCATCATTGGAAAAATCACTCCATATTTTGTAAAAACTTTTACGGAAGTTCTGCCAATTTGCTTTCCAAATCTGAAAGGTACTAAGAGACATAAAATCCCTAATACTTAATTATTGACTAAGAGCTTTGTTTGCTTCCCTTTTCCGGGCACCACAAAGAAAATAAGAACGCTCTTGTAAAGGAAAATACTCCATTTATCAGCAATTTTCTGGTTGAATACAATAATCTGAGACTTCATGCATCCTTCTTTTTTTAACCCTGAATTGCTTTCTTTGCTGGGGTTACTTTTGGTGTCAGGTGCATTTGCCGGACTACTGGCCGGACTGTTTGGAGTAGGTGGAGGAATAATTTTAGTTCCGGCTTTATTCTACGTATTTGATGAGTTGGGTTATTCTTCGGAACTCACAACCCACCTGGCAGTTGGAACTACGTTGGGGATAATCGTTCCAACTTCAATTTCATCGGCCTGGTCTTACTATAAAAGAGGTTCCGGAAACATAGTTATGTTTCGTAAGTTAGCACTACCTGTGGCTGGCGGTGCGTTAATTGGTTCATTACTGGCGGGAAATCTTAGTGGTTCTGTACTAAAAGCCATTTTTGCAGTGCTTGCCCTGGTTATTACGTTAAACCTTTTTCAAAAGAAGCAGTTCGTTCTTGGCACCAAACTACCTGCAAAACTTAAAGTGTGGAGTGTTGTTGGATTAATCGGCCTATTTTCAGCAATGATGGGTATTGGCGGCGGAGTTTTTTTTACTTCTTATTTGACTGCTTACAGCTTACCCATGCTAAGTGCTGTAGGAACATCTGCAAGTTTAGGGTTGATGATA